>JABLTQ010122527.1_pt1 | contig 186926 bp, 193 predicted proteins | sample 7160101 | NCBI WGS metagenome assembly JABLTQ01 (sample SAMN14651228, study PRJNA627086) | human gut metagenome | isolation source: feces | host: Homo sapiens | reverse complement strand
CTTCTCCACAAGAAACATTTCCCGCGTATATATGAGTTAAAACCACCGCACAACAGATGGATACATAATAACGGCCCGAAACATTCCCCGCACATATATGAATTGAAACTCCTGTACGGTCAGGGCGCTACCGGAGATGCCGCCAGAAACATTCCCCGTGCATATATGAATCAAAACCTATCTATTGCATCGGACGGAGAAGGCCAAAGCCGAAACATTCCCCGCGCATATATGAATCAAAATCATGTATCTGTCTTCTTCGTGACCGGCAAAAGCCATACAAAACATTCCCCGCACATATATGAATCGAAACGAGCATTGAAAAGGTGCAACAGCCCGCGCCGGGTGGAAACATTCCCCGCACATATATGAGTTGAAACACATTTTACATTGCTAATTACATCAACAAGTCGCCAGAAATATTCCCCGCACATATATGAGTTGAAACTTATGCCCATAGGCTAGTGTCCCCGGCCTGTATTGAAACATTCCCCCCGCACATATATGAGTTGAAACCAGCGCGTGCTCCATCGTCCTATACCTGATGCGGAAGGAAACATTCCCCGCACATATATGAATTGAAACGTAGACTCAAATACGTCCAATCTGATAGCAAAAACATTCCACGCACATATATGAATTGAAACAACTCCAACGGCAACCGGGGCATCGCCTGCGGGCGAAACATTCCCCGCGCATATATGAATTGAAACGTTCGCAGAGTTGGAAACATTCCCCACACATATATGAGTTGAAACACATACCACTTCCCCGAAAACGCCCGAAACCCGGAAACATTCCCCGCACATATATGAGTTGAAACAAACCATAGCTGGAGAAATGCCGAATGCAAGCATCACATAAAACATTCCCCGCATATATATGAATTGAAACACTCGTAAAACCGCAGCAACTCCTCCAGCGTAATGGAGAGAAACATTCCCCACGCATACGCATATATGATTTGAAACGACGGCATTATCAAGCGTATTGTCACCATAGGCGAAACATTCCTCGCACATATATGAATTGAAACACACCAAGATATGGCCGGGCTGAAACATTCCCCACGCATATATGAGTTGAAACATCGGCAAACTCCTGCATAGTGTCCGCTACAATCCGAAACATTCCCCGCACATATATGAGTTGAAGTAATTGCGACTGCACAGCAAAGCATGCAAATGGCGCATGCGCATGTAAACCAGTCATCAAAATCACATAAAACCGAAACACATGGCCTAAAGGCCATCGGGAAATACCGAGAATAGGAGGTGAACCACCCTCATGTCCACATTGAAACCCGGCACGCGCGTAAAAATCCAGGACAAGCTAAGATATGACGGCAAGCTCTATGGCCTGGTCGGCGTCATTGACCGTTATTATATGCCCTCTGTCAATTTCAGAAACGCATACATCCACGGGGCCGCACAAGCCGCCGTAAAGTTCAAGAATCTCGTCAACCCCAACAGCAAGGACGGCGTATTCTGGTTTTTCACTTGTGACATCAAGGCCACAAGAGAACCGGAAACGACCAATATGGAAAACATCAATATCAGCGAAAGGAAGACAGCCATGCAGAACTTCATCCTGCCCCCGAAGGGCACAGCCCTCATCAAATTCCCTAACGGCACCAACCAGAACAAGACATACCTGTATGCCCGTTACAATGACGTTGCGCCCGGCGACACCGTCATCGTACAGACTGGACATCACGGACTGTCCGTCGCCACTGTAAGCGATATCGACACCGACCCCGTTGACAGCGTCCAGTATGGCCGCGAAATCGTGTGTGTTGCAGACACCACGGCATACGAAAAACGGAAAGCCGACCGCGCCCGCCTGGCAGAACTGGAGAGAACCATGCAGGCCCGCGTGGCCAACCTGCAGAACCTGCGAATGTATCAGCTGATGGCTCAGGTTGACCCGTCCCTGAAGGACATGCTGAACGAATATACCGCCATCGCAGGCATCACTCTTCCGTCTGCTGACAGCCAGGATTAACAGATACGGAGCGGACCGAAGTCCGCTCCGTATTTCTTTATCACCTGTACAAAAGAAAGGAGCCACTTCCCTATGCCCGATTATAAGCTCACCATCCACGACCTATGCATCGAAACCACCCGCCGGTGCAATATGGCCTGCGCCCACTGTATGCGCGGCGACGCCATGAACCGCGACCTTGACCCCGCGCTGCTGGACAAGCTCTTTTCCAGACTGTCCGGTATCGGCAACGTCACACCCACCGGCGGAGAACCCAGCCTAAACCCGGCGGCCCTGCTGCAAATCCGTGACGCCATTCTCAAGTACAATATCCCTGTCGCCGGCGTATATCTGGTCACCAACGGCAAAGAAATCACAGACGAGTTCCTGCATAATTTTCTGTCCCTTTTGCTGGCCACTGAAATGGACCCAGAAGTCTCCGGTCTGGCCTTGAGCCAAGATATGTTCCATGATAAAATCTCCTATAAGAACAAGGCCAAGCTGTCCATGTTCTCCTGCTTCCGAGACGACGACAAGAAGACCGACTGGACACGAACGCCCGTCCTAAACATCGGCCGCGGCGCCGAAATCGTCATCGTCAGCAACCGCGACCCATATCGGCCGCAAAATACGCTGAATTGTTGGTTCAACAACGACACGATTCAGCTGTCCGAGGTCCTGACCCTGACCGTAGACGGCTATCTGCTCCCCTACGGCGACTACGCCTACGAAGAAGTCGAGAACCTTGCCATCTGCAACGTCAATGACCCGGACTGGTACGAACAGCTCATTGCCGAAATCCTGAGCCAGAACCCGGAAATCGAATCCAAAATCGGCGCATAAGTTTGTATCCATATCATCCACCAAAAAGAGGGGCTGACCTCATGAACACTGCAACGGCTATGCGCCTACAAATCATAGCCGAACACGACCATACCCGCATTACCGACGGCGCCCTGTCCTATCCCCTGCATAAAATCATGGCCCACGAAAACAACCATCCGGTCTGTTCCATTTCAAACCCGGAACAGCTGGACGGCGTGCAAATCGAAATCGCCGCCCAGAACATCCTGAACACCGGACAGGAGCGCCTTCCCCGCAACGCCGTCCTACAAATCGAAGATGGCGTCTACATCCTGTATCTCGACCTGCGATTCTGCCGGTTCATCCGGCCTGCTCCAGAAAGCGAGGCCTCCCCATGACATACAGACAGGCCAAACGGCTCCGTATCGGAGACGCCATCGAGAGAAAACGCAGCCGGGAACCCCTGACCGTAACCAAACTTGAAATTCAAGAAAAAGACGTGTTCATCCAAGCCGACAACGGCAGGCTGTATCATCACACAGCCGTACAATCATCAGAAAGAAGGTAACTTACCATGGCACTTGTACCCTATGTAATCGAACAGACCAACCGCGGCGAGCGTTCCTATGACATCTTCTCCCGCCTGCTCAGCGACCGCATCATCCTGCTCGGCGAGGAAGTGACGGACGCATCCGCCAACCTCATTGTCGCCCAGCTGCTCTATCTGGAGTCCCAGGACCCCGACAAGGATATCCAGCTGTATATCAACAGCCCCGGTGGGTCTGTGACCGCCGGCATGGCCATCTATGACACGATGCAGTACATCAAGCCGGATGTATCGACCATCTGCATCGGCATGGCCGCATCCATGGGCGCCTTCCTGCTCAGCTCCGGGGCCAAAGGCAAACGTTTCGCCCTGCCCAACGCCGAAATCATGATTCACCAGCCCTCCGCCGGCACCAGCGGCCAAATCACGGACATGTCCATCCACCTGAAGCGTCTGGAGCTGGTCAAACAGCGCATGACCCGCATCCTGTCCGAAAACACCGGCAAAGACTACGACACGGTCCTGAATGCCTGCGAACGGGACAACTTCATGACCGCCGACGAGGCCCTGAACTTCGGCCTTATCGACAAGGTCATCGAACACCGGTGATACCGCCATGGCCAACTATGTAACCTACATTGACCGCAAACCCTATCTGGCCCGGCTACCCTTCGGCGGAGCCAACAAGAGTGGCCGGACCGAATGGAATCACTTTTTAGAGCTGGCCAATATCGGGTCTCCGTTTCAAATCCAAGAGACCGCCGTATGGTGTCAAGAGACGCCCCGTCCCGGCAAAAAGACAAAGACCGCCCGCCTTACGGACAATCTCAACGAGACCCGTATCATCCGCGGCGGTCAGGGCGTCGCCAACCGCTGGCGCTGTTGTCCGGCCGACAAACGAAGCACATGGCTCGGCTACCAGCCTATACTCGTTCCCCTTCGGCCCGGCATCTATCTGCCTGACCATCATCCGTGGCCGGAGGAACTTATCGGGACAACTATCAAATTGGGAACCCTGTGCGTCAACCGGTCGCCGCTTGATATTTCCGACAACACCTGCTGTCAATGCCTGCCCGGAGACAAGCTGTCCCTGACGGACACCCATCCCGACCCGCGAAAGCAAATCCGATTCATCCGGGCAGGCTCCGTCCTGATTGCAGACCATGTATTGGCGGTCAATGTCTCATGGCTTGATTTACAAGCATGTAATCTCATTCCCGAGCTTGACCCACCTGACGTATTTCAAAAGCCTGTTCCCGGCTCCCGGATTTTCCCCACCAGCGCCGGCTGTCTCGTCATGACCCCAAACAAGAGCGCCGACCCGGATTTGATACAGACCCGGTTCGTCCATAACACGGGCACCGTTCAAAACATGACTGATATCCGGTTCAAAAACGGAAAACCCGTCAGCGTCACACTCATATAAACGAAAGGAGAACCCATCATGATTTTACGCCAGTCCTTTCTGGACGACCTGAAAGACCATATTCAGGCCACGCCGGATGAAATCTTCGAAGAGAGGGGAGTGCGCAAGCTCGACCTTCTGGCCAACAAGAATCTCATGGACCGGCTATGGGCCGAATATCAGAAGTCTGTCGAAGAGTACGACGTCGACCCGGACTATGCCTACCGGGACGCCCTGTCGGAAATCCTGAATATTCAGTTAGAGCCCGAATCCGACCCGCCCATGACCGGCCCTTCCAGCTGGCACGTACTGTTCACAGACGGCAACGGTTTGCGCCGGTATCTCACCGCGGACTTCCCGGAGCAAGTCCCTGCCACTGTTGCGGAAGCCGTCGCCGCCGGCGCGGACGAGGACGACATCATGATTCTCAACCCCAGCACCATCCCGGTCTTCACGCCGGAACAGTTCAAAAGCCTCTGGCTATAAACAAGCGCCCGGGCGGGACATCCCCGTCCGGGCATTCACAAAAGAAAGGATTGCAACCATGCAGAACGCAACGCACGACCTTCGCCATGTTCAGCCCCATCAGCTGGTCAAGGCCATCGTCAAAGACCTTGATGAATATTGCGACGACGTCCGGGAAGCTCTGAACGACCCCAACATCGAAATCGAAGAGGACGGCTCCGTCGCAGACGTACCTATCCGGGACAAACTGGCCGCCTACTATGGCGTCAAAGAAATCACCAGCATTCACAACGACGCCACGAACTACGCCGTCATCTGGATTGCGTACAAAGACTGAGCGCAACCCCAACACAAAAGAGAGGAGGGCCAGTCATGCCCAGACAGCGTTCCGAGGAACGCACCTACATCCCACAACAAATCCGCTATCAGGTGCTGTCCGAATGCGGCGGCGTATGCGCCCATTGCGGCTGTAACCTTCATATGCACCACAACTTCACATTGGAACATGTCATTCCCCTGAACAAAGGCGGAACCAATGATATTACCAACTTTGTAGCCCTCTGTGAAGACTGTAATAAAGCCAAATCCGACGACATTGTATCACCACAGCGATACTACACCCATCTGCCGAAGGACAAGCTCAAACAGGTTCAGCGGCTTTTTGACGATTATATGGCAAACACCCGGTATTTGGCCAATGATACGCTTTTCTCGACCGACCAGTTCGACATAAAAGCGCCGCTGATTATTCCGCCAAAGGCAAACTCCCGCAAACTCATCACATTGCCCGTCACACTACAGGTCAGCAAAATGCGGAAACAAGCAATCGCCGAATGGCTTCTGCTCTACACAGGACGACTGAACGCCTTTGACAAGGAACTGATTCCCTATACAAAAGAAGACATCCTGACACCCTTTTATCTCATTCAAAACCAGAAAAAAGACCTCGCCATCATTTCGCCTTACATTGCAAAAACCGTTGCGCCCTCTCCCATCCACCCCGGAATGGACGAACGCAACGTTCTTCAGCTCGACATATTTATGCACCCGGAAACAAAGACGACCAAGGAACATATCGTCTTCTATGCTCATATCATCGACCAGCTGATAATCAGAATCTACGAGTCCATCCGGAAGCATGCCCCCGGAACCGCAATCGAAATGATGATAAAAACACCCAACAGCGATACTATCACCAAAGACGTACTGCAAACCCTGCAGCATATGCGTTCCGATTGCTTTATTCCCTTCCTGTCCTCCCGTGAGGAAAATCCGGAGATATCTGCGCAGCTCTACAACCTGAACACAGTTCTCTATCTTGGCAACAAGAAAGACCTGAACAACAAAGAACTCACAAAGACCTCCGATGAATACCCACTCACCATGAATATCTCCAAAGTCCGTCAATCCCTGGACGACGAACTGGCACTATCCCGGACAATCAAAGAGACCAAACCGTCGAAAAAGCTGACAAAATCACAGAAAAAGCGGAAAGGCAAGAAAAAAAAGCCGCGCTGAGTGTTCAGCGCGGCTCATGAATCAAGCCAAACCGTCGATTTTCTTCCAAGATACGTCCAACCGGCTGACTGCACTGACACGTTGTAGCAATATCCACCGGAATCCGCTCCATCAAGACCTTATGGATACCATTCATCTTGATTTCCCGGCCGGCCTTCGAAAAGGCCTTGTTCTCTTCCGCAATCATGCCGTAATAAATCAGCGTAAAACACTCCAATGCCATAGCATACAGATTACCATATTCACTCCGACAAAGTGTAAAGATTTCCTGCATGATATCGGGGTCGACCATCCGACGTGTATTTTGCATCCTGTAAAACAGCCACATCATATGGTTCCAAACCTTTTCAGGATGCAATCCCATCTGATACTGCTGTGCCAACAGCGCAAGCTGATTAAAATAATATTTATCACGCGGCGCATACCGATGCCACATACCGTCTGCCTCAAGACATTGGAACAAAATACACCAGTCGTCAATGCGGCCACGGCAAAAGCCAATCAGCTTTGTATTATACGGCGTATCCAACGACCACATATCATGAATCGTCCATGGGTCTACAGGCCTGAAACATTCATTCAGATTTTCAGGGTCCAACATTCTGCAAAAAGCACCCATACCAGTTATCATCTCCATTCCGATATATATCTATTTTACCAGAAATTCGACAATTCGTCAACTGAAAACCCTGATTTATCAGGGTTTCAGGAAAGGAGACACCCATGTCTGACACCCTCTCATTCACCCGCCGCATCAACGATTTAGGTCAAATCGCCATTCCAAAGAACATCCGCAGGAAACTGCGCATCAATGCAAACGACCCATTGGAAATCACATGTACAGACAGTGAAATCCGAATCATTCCAAAGACTGTCGAGGAACCGCTGATTCACAGCATCAACTATATGTATGAGACATTGAACGACTCGTCTCAATATGCGGACATCCTGGACAACAACACCCGAAAGGCAATGCTCAACCTGCTTCGCAACATGGAAGAGCTGGTACAAGAGGCACTGAAACAGGCAAATCCTGATAACAGCAAACAGTGACCCGGCCTTGACCAAAGGAGGCGCATATAGCCATGCTTGACCGCAAGAGCATTCACAACATGATGCAAAAACAACTGACCAGCCTGCCCGATATACCCGGCAAACAAGATTTTGTCCATGACGTTCAGCAACTTATCCTTCTGGATAATGACAATAATCTCATCGGCATCACCGCACGAATCTGGCTGGACAAGCTCACAGACCTGTCTGATACACAGCTTATCGGCTATGTAAAAACGTATCGGGCCGGACTGCTCGACCCCCAAAAAGAACAACTCTGCCCCACAGAGAGAATGGATTGACAAACTATGCGTAAATGCGTAACATGGTACTATAACCGTGGACAGGAACCGGTTTACACACGGCACGCCTGTCTGTTCACAGCGAAACTCATTGCATTCTTTCGCTTCAAAATTGCTCACACTATTTGCGGCTATCTCATCACATGGGACGAGACTTTTGAACTTATCACCATGAAAGGATACTGCGGCAAATAGATTATAAGAAAAACAATCCTACACGTCACAGTGTATCTCTGCAAGACCCCTATCTATGGCTCGACCAACTCGTCAAAAAAACAAAAGCTCGGCCACAACGCCCGCGCAAAAAAGGATTCCTGTCATTCCGAATATATCATCGTCAACGACATCTGCTGCAATTACATTCAGCAGAGGCATACGACCACATCAGGTCTGTATCGAGAATGCAGAAACTCATAAATCGCGATATTTACCATCAAAATGGAACGCTCACATTGATAAGATAATCGCGTTCCGCTTACGGGAGAAATTGAGCTACTCAATACCGCGTAAACGCAAGGTATCTCGTATCATCATCTTGGAAAGGACCTCACGTATTATGAACCAATTTCAGACAGGAGACGTTATTGTCGTCACCTCTGATAAATCCCGAAATTACGGGAAAAAGGGTATCTTCTTGAACTACTGCAAGAACGGGCAATCAGATGTATGCTCTGTCCAAATCGAGACCGGTCAGACCGTTAATCTGATGGAATACTCCATCAGACGAGACCCGCCCATCAAAGAACTGCACTTCTTTGATGAAAATCCGCCGCAGGATTGCTGTTCCAGCTGGAATGAGACACTCAACGCCATACATTCTGATACGGCGGTCGTAAACACCACACAGCTGGGTCTGCTCTCCACACAATGGCTGTTCAACCGCCGTATGTTCATTCATACCAACGGACATATGCAGGAACTATATATCGGCGGCCCGTTCATGGACATCCGCGCCATCACCATCAACACTGACCTGGCCGGGGTATGGATGACCCGCGCCCGCGTCTAATTCAATACAGGAGGCGTCTGCTTTGAACCCAACTCTGACCGTTCAATACCAGCCGGACGAGCATCTGCCCAACCACTGTTTCGTGACCCTGCAGGACGCCGCACCTTCCGGAAACCTGTTTCGGCTCCCCTCCCCTTCCGACCTGACGGCAGAGGGCACATGCTTCGGTCACGCATTGGAAACATACCTCACCCGGCTGAACGCGTATATCGCCGTTCTTCAGAACTACCGCGACCACGTTCTGCAAACCCGGGAAGCCTATACAGATGCAAAAACCATAAGTCCCTCTGAAAGGAGTATACCCATGCTTGACCGCGTGTCTATCCACAATCTGGTCAGGGAGCGTCTCAACACGCTCCCCGACTTTCCCGCCAAGAACGATTTCATCGCTGACGTAGAAGACCTGATGAAGCTGGACAGCAACCAAAGCCTGCTCGGCATCACCGCATCCACATGGCTCGACATGCTGTCCGACCTGTCCAACACGGCCTTCCTGTCCTACGCCCAGTCCTATCACAAGGGCCTGCTGAACCCTTGGGCCGAGACCCGTAAGTTCACAGGAAACCCCACCTGAAAGAGAGGCCGCTCATGTATAACATTCCCATGGCCGGAATCAAGTCCACGGCCCTAATGCAGACCTGCAGACACTATCGTTCCCAGTATAAAGAATGCATCAACGGCGTTCCCTCCGGAACCATGTGCCTGACCTGTTCCCGCTACGAATCAGACCGAAAGGAGGCATACCCCCGTGCCCAACACAAAACCGATTGACAAGTCCCGGCCGGCCAATCGAAGATGCATCAACTGCGCCCAATGGGACAGCCGGGTTCCCAATCCCAATATGTCCCACCGGTGGGATGACCACGAGTTCCTCTGTCCTGCCAGCAACAACAAGCCAGTCAACTACTGGAACTGCTGCAAGCTGTTCCAATGGAACCCGAACAAACCCTACAAGAAGGAGGAGTAACGCCATGGGCTACGTATCTCTGATTCACCGCTATAGCCACGAATCAGCCATTGTGCAGACCCATCCGTCCGGCTTCGCAGCCCGGCGGGTCTGTGTCCAGCAGTTCAAAACCAACCCAACCGTGTCCGGGTATACGATTCTGAACAGCCAGACCGGCCGCAGAACCATCAAGCTCAAGAAAATTCCGTCCAGAAAGAAGGCTGAATCGTGAAAACATATTGTATCGCCATCGACGGCCCCGCCGGTGCGGGCAAGACCACAACGGCCAAGGCCGTGGCCCAGTCCCTGTCTCAAGTCATGCCCTTCTACTACGTAGACACCGGTTCTTTTTACCGGGCCCTCGCGTTGCATCTTATCACCATCCGGCCTGACGTCTATGTCCCTTCCACGGGGCATATCCACAAAGACCTGCTGGACCATATCATGGCCTACGACCCTCTGACCATGAGGGCCGAATGGAACAGCAACAACCGGCAGCAGATGTTTGTCAACAACCGGCTCGTCTTTGACGGCGACCTGCGCACTGAATTCATCAGTCAGGCCGCGTCCCGGTTCTCGACCCTGCCGGAAATCCGGGAGTTGATTACCGACACCATCCACCGGGAAACCAGCCTGTACAACACAGTCATGGAAGGGCGGGATACGGGAACAAACATTCGGAAAGACGCCGACTGCAAGATTTTCCTGACGGCTGACGCCGACGTCCGTGCCCGCCGCCGTTGTCTCCAGCTTCTCGACATGGCCACGCCCGACAAGCCTATCATTGTGGATACGGGCGTCATCCAGAAGGACATCCAGACCCGGGACGAACGGGATACCAACCGGGAGCACGCGCCGCTTCGCATTGACGAAGACGCCATCATCATCGACAACACCCATCGGACGGTCAATCAGACCGTAGACACGGTCCTGTTTGCAGCCGCCTATCGTGGTATCCCTGTCCTGCCCTGCCTGCAGGACAAGTAATTCAAGAAAGGAGCCTCTCCCATGTCCATGTACGATATTCCTCTGACCACGCCTGCGCTGTATTTTGATGATTATACCGCGGCGCTGGCCTGCCTGTCTTACGACCAGTCCCACAACACAGTTCCCAAGTCCATTCAGGCTATGCTGGACACCGGCGAGTTCGACAACGCCGCCTATAACGGTCTCCTGCCGGATGACGTCGACTATTCTGTTGACGCCCTGCAGAACATTCTCAGCGACCTGTTCACGGCCTCCGGCTTCACCGGCGACATCAGCAGTATGTTCCCCGAAGATACGGCCAAGCCCATCGACGAAACCTTGGACGACGACTGCATCGCCTACCTGCTCCCCAACCGCCAGCCCAGCCTGTTCGAAGCCGCCTACCCGGACAAAAACGCCCTCCGGGACGAGTTCAAAACACGGCTGGCCGACGCCGGCGTCATCATGCCGGACAACTTCGACTGGTGGGCCTATATCGTCGACATCACAGGCACGGTCTTTTCCTGACGGGAGGCCGCCATGCTGTTTTGGAAAAAGAAACCCGCAAGCGTAGACGTATGTGGGTTTTTCATCGACAACTTTCTGGCCGCCCATATTCTGTATCAGGCTGATTGCAACATGGGCGACGAGGAAATCACCGGGAACATCCCCAAACGCATTGCCGGCGGGCTGTTTGACCAATATGCCCGGGAGGGGCGCTTCGCGGCCCTGCACAATCCCTACACGCCCTATCCGTACATTCCGGAGGCGCTGGACGGATTCCCCGAATTGGGCGTGCGATTTATTCACGGCTTCGCAGGAACAATCAAGTCCCTGTTTGGCCCCCGCCATGGCGAACCGGTTGACCTGACCTGCGACCATGAGACCATCGTCTACATGCCGGTCACGAAACCGGAACAGGGCCTTGACCCGGAGACCCGGGACTACATGGCCCATGCGATTCAGAACAAGTTCGCCGGTTTACGCATCTATCTGCCGGAGCACTACGACTGGACGACACACTTCGTCCACATCTCCGGCATATCCAAACCCTGAAAGGAGGAACTTCCCTTGCCTCTTGTAGAACCCTCCGCTCCTGTGGTGTATATCTGCAGCCCGTACCGGGCGGACACCCCGGAGCAACTGGCCGAAAATCTGGAAGACGTCAAACGCTACTTCCGCTTCGCCCTGTCACAGGGCTATGCTCCCATTGCGACCCACTTCGCCGTCTGCTCTGTTCTGAACGACGACGACCCCGCTGAGCGGGAACAGGGCATCAGCCTTGACGTCCGCTACCTGACCTTCTGCAACGAGCTGTGGGTCTTCGGCGACCGGATTTCAGCCGGCATGGCCCATGAAATCCATACCTTCCAGCAGATTCGCCGGGCCGGTTCTCATATCAAATATTTTGACAAGAACTGCAACCGGCTGAAAATGACCACCCGGACACAGGAGCTGATGGACTATGCCCGGGAGTCCATCGAACGCTGGAACAGCGACCCGGCCTATGCTTCGCAAATCGACCTTATCAAAGTCCTGCTGCTGGAAATGGAGAAAATGGGCGCCGAGCCAAAGAAGCCCACCATGTCCCTTATCAAGTACATGCAGCTGGCCGAACAGTGCGAGCACTTCGACAACAAGATGCTCTGTACCCATGGCCACAATGCTCCCACGGACTGCGCCGCTTGTGTCGAATGGACAAAGCGCATAAAGCCGCTCCAGCCCGCCGGAACTTCATCCGCGGACGTTCGGGCCAAAGAGATTCTCAAAGCCGCAGCGAAGGCCGCCGACAGCTGGCGAGACGACCACGCCTACAGACAGGCCGCGCAAATCATCGACATGCTGTCCGAGGAACTTGCGAACCGGCTGGACTGAACCACAACAGCCCTGCGGGTGATTTCATCCGCAGGGCCTCTCACAAGGAGGAACTTATGACCAAGACCTATATTGCGCTCATCGCGCCCAAGGCCGTACGAAACGCCGAAATCTGTTCCATCGCCGACCCGCTGATTGCCAATGAGGACGACTGGCTCCCCTGCAACGGCATGCTCTTCATCGGCCTCATGGACATCAACAACTTCGACCCGACAAACGAAGCCAACGCCCTTACCGAGATGAAAAAGCACGCCGCGGCTCTCGTCCTGACCGTCCCTGAAAATATCCGTCTGATACCAGTCTGCGAGAATGCAACACTGGTACACACGCTCAACCGAAAGGAGTAAGACAAATGGGAACCTACATTGCTGTATTGCGAACCGAAGCCGTCCGAGACGTCCAGTTCTGCCTAAACGCCGAGCATAACCCCACGGACGACGACAGCTGGCAGGACATGCCCGACGCCGAGATTTATCTGAAGCCATTCCAAGGCGAGTACGAAGACGTCCTGAAGCGAGCCGCCGAGTATGCGGGCACTGTTCCCGAGAACATCCGCCTGATTCAGCTGGCCATCATCTGAAAGGAGAAATCACCATGGAAACATTCTGTCCATCCTGCTGTGACAGACAGGGTCAGTTCATCCGCGGGCGATACCTGTTCCGAGCCGATGTTCGGACTATGGACGACCATCAAATCGTTCAGGACAAGTCCATTCCCGTCCTGTTCTGCCCCACCTGCGGCCGAAAGCTCCCGGAGGTCAACCAGTCTGTCCCGGAATTCGACCCTGCACACCGGCCAAAAGGATTTGCCGTCAAAGCCTACGAGGTCTATGAGCAATTCCCGGAGCGGCTCGGCTCCGGTTCCACACAGCGTCAGCTCATGGTCACACAGAATTTTCAAGAAGCTCTTGCTTTCTTAAAGAACAACAGCAACGCCACTGACCTGTGCCGCTATCTCAAAGACACAACTTCCGGCAGGCTCATTACACAGCACTACAATCCCCATACAAAACTCTGGGAGGACTGACCATGGCCATCTTTCAAGACAACAAGCATCACGCTGACGAGACCGTCCGCCGGGCCTTCACACCGGCAGACCGGAACTTCCTGCTGAACCTGCAGGCCGAACTGAACACCCAGAGCAACATGGGCAACGCCGACCCCGTGTTTTGGGTACTGAAGGGCACCCAGAGCGTCGTCACAGGCAACAGCACGGACGCCGACGAAACCCTCCTGACGCTCCCCGAGTCCGATACGGACTACGGCACGCTGACGGAAGTCCACGAGGCCCTGCAGCCCGGCCAGCCCCTGTACCAGCTGCTTCAGGAGAATGGCATCGAACCATCTGAAATCGAGCTTATCACACACACGGCCGGGACGGTCAAGTGGAACGTGCTCCGCATGACGCTGAGCCAGATGGACGACAATCACAAGATGGGCTATCTCTGCCGGTACATGGAAGACGTTTGGGAAGCTCTGCAGAACGTAGGTCTGTCCGATAGCCAAATCGGCCTGACCTATCTGAAAAACATCCCGTATATCTATCCCAACACCCTGTTCCTGACCCACGCCGACGCGCAGGAGCATCTGAAAAACTATGGCTACAACTACGCACCCGACACCCACGCCTTCGCCATGACCGCCGGCCGGTCCCCCCGGGTGGAACAGCTCCTGCGCATCATCCGAACCGTGGACTGGAACAGCGTGACCTGACCGGAAAGGAGCGAACATGCAAAACCATAATATCCGAACCGGCAATAAACTATACTTTTGGTGCGGCTGTGTCTTCACGCTGGTCGGCGCCATCTTCCTCGCGTGCTTCATCCTGATGATTTTGAATTGGGAATACGTCGCCGCCAATTCAACAGGCGACGTCACGCTCCTGCCGGTCATCTTCGGGATTTTCTGCACCCTGATGCTGGCCCTCGGCATCTCGCTGATAAGCTGGTATCACAGGGATAAGCGACGAATCCTGTCCCTGATTCAAGCCGGCTACTATGTCACGGCTGAACTCATCGGATTTCCCATCAACCGCCGGCATCGCATCAATAACATTCCCATGTACTATGCCGAATGTATCTATCGCGACCCCATGACCGGAAAAGAATATTACTTCCAGAGCGGCGATATCGGACTGGTCACGAACCGCATGGTCAATCACCAGCACCCGCCGCAGAATCAGACGGTCCGCGTCTATGTAGACCCGAACCATGATTATCGGAACTACTACGTGGACATTGATTCCATTCGTTGACACTCCCCGCGCCTGTGTAAACATAAGCGCCCCTGTATCTCAATACAGGGGCGCATCTGTAAAAAGGAGACGATTTCATGTCCAGCCCCGACGTACACGTACAGGAAAAGACCCTGCTGGAAATCAAAGTCAACACACCGCCCCAAAACCCCGCCTACCGTTCCTGCACATGGGCCGAGTTCCTGATTGACCCATACGAGAAACGGGTCATCATCACCAGCGACGGCGGGGATATGAACTACCAGTGGCAGAAGGTCAGCGAGGAAAACACACCCCGTGATTTCTACAAGTTCCTCACGGGACTGAACCGGGACTATCTGCTCTGCAAGCTGTCCCGGCCCTCTGTCTTCGACTTCGACAAGACAGTCGACGCCCTGCTCAAAATTGCCACAGACCCTCGTCTGCGCTACGCGCTGGAACAGGCCCGACCCTTCTTCTCGGAATACGAGTTTGCCACATGGTATATGAGCCAGCCCGGAACCCATTCCGATGACCTTGAGGCCATTCGGATGGACTATCCCGAAGGCCACAAGGCCACCGTTGACCTGTTCATCCAATGTGTCCAGCCCGTCATCACAAACATGCTCTAAGGAGGCCGCTATGTTCAGTTCCAATCAAATCTTATCCATCTCCTGTCCGGACAAACATCTGGAGCAGACGCTCCGTTATGTTCTGGACTTCGCGGGCTATGACCCGAAGGGCAAGACGTCTCTGGGCTATCAGTTCACCAAAGGCCATCGCATCTGCATCGGTCTTATCTCAACAATTGAAAAGTCCCGCTGGCGTCCCTTCATGTACGAACGGCCCGATATCGAATTCCTGGCCGCGGCCATTCGGAACTACATCCGGCAGTACCCGGCCAAGTCTGACTTCGACGATGACGACGGCGCGGTCTCACAGGGCTACCTGTTTGAAGTCATTCCGGAGAGCTTCGCCGAGGAAGAGAACGGCGTCAAACAGCCCTTCTACGGCTGGTTCTCCGTTCGGCCGTTTGCCTGTTTCTATTCCAAGTAGGAGGTGCCCTATGTTCATCATCACAGACTGCACCCGGCCCACTCCGCAGGACATCGTCTGCAACGACGTCAAAGACCTGCGGGACATCGTCATGACCATCACGGACAGCGACGCCTGTGCCGACGCCGCCTACCGGGCTGTCGGCGAAATGACCTTCGGCGACAGCTATATCCTCTCGCCCTATCTCGCCATCGACTGCGTCCACGACCATGAAGTGCAGGACAAGCTGGCCGAGAATCAGAAAGCAAGAAATCAGAGAAGAAAGGAGACACCCCTATGAGCATCCGACCCCAGTGCAGCTATTGGGTCACGATTACCGGCCCGCGGGAAACCCTGAATAACATCATAGAACTGCTTCTGAAGAGGCGCCATGGGCTGAACTATATGACCGTCACCTGTACTGCCACAGACATTGAAATGGAGGTCACTGACGGCGCCACGGAACAGACAGACGAAGTCGAGACCCTGTGCGGCGCTCTGGCCCGGGAGTTCCCCGGCGCAGACATTTCGTACAGTGAAGTCAACGAGGAGCTGTACACCCCTGACCGGTTCATGGCATGGAAGAACGGTCAGAAGGTCAAAGACGCCTTCGGACGCAAACTTGACCCGGACAGTCTGGACCCGGAGACCATCCGAACCTGCATCGACGTCATCTCCGGCATTCAGGTCCACACCCTGCCCGAGGCCAAGCAGGCCCTGCAGAAACTGCTGGAACAATCCGTGTAAAGGAGGAACAGCCATGAATTGCCCATTCTGCAACAATGACCAGTTCTACGCCCACCAGATGGTGCGTATGGACGTCATTGTAGACAGCGACGGCGACTTTCTCTGCAACGACGGAGAACCTGACGCCGCCGTCTACGACGCTGACAAACCCTATGGCCCCTTCACATGTACCCGGTGCGGCGCCATCTTCGAGAACCTGACACAAAATGAAATCCCCACGGACACGCCGGCCGTCACGGTCAAACCCGACGGCCCCGTGTGCTATGGGAAATACAATCTTATGCTGAACGACGAGCAGACCCAGACCCAACAGCTCCTGACCATCTACATGTCGCTGCCCCGGGAAAACTATCCTGTATGGGAGAAGGCCCTCATGCGGCCTGACATGGCCATGAATCTGCTTCGCGCCCGCATCAGCAGCTTCTTGACCACACAGGCAGGCTGGAAAGAAAACTGCAAAGCCAACAAGCGCTTCTGCTGGTCCGACCTGCCCGCCTGCCTGCCCATGCACGCCTGCGGCCTGTATCTGACGCCCTTCGATACGGCGGCCCCCATCGTAGCCACAGTCAACCGGATTCAGGACACCAACGAGCTACTGGCGCCAACCAACGTCCCGGCCGTCATGGAATTTGATATGCCCGACGGCACGAGGCTCCAGAAACACTGCGCTGTCAACTTCCAGACCGGCGACATCTACGGGGTCATCGCGCCTGAAGACGCCAGCGACGCCTGTGTCATCATTCCATTCACGGACAAGATTCTGCCCTGCCGCCCCGGCCCGACCCCGTCACTGAAACAATAAAGCCATGGGAAAACCAGAAGCCAAAATTGAAAACTATCTGATAAGCCGAGCCATACGCAATGGTTACTCCCACTACAAGTTTCAAGCCCTCGGAAACCGAGGCGTCCCTGACCAAATCCTAATAGGCCAGGGCCGTGTCCTCTTCGTCGAATGCAAAGCCGAAGGCAAAAACGTCATTCCCGGTTCCAAACAGGACTTGACCATCCAGGACATGCGTCAACATGGCGCTGACGTTCGTGTCGTAAATGCAAAAGACCAAATTGACCCTATTTTCAAAGAGCCAATTCTTCGTCTTGTCCCACCTGTCTGGATTCAGGATATGAACACCAGACACCACGACGGAACACTGGAACACACCGTAGAGCATACGTTTCTCAAACAAGCAAAAAAGACAGGATTCCTCGCTTACAAGTTTCGTGCAATCGGCAGACGCGGCGTACCTGACCGACTTCTTATCGGCCATAACGCCGTCTATTTCGTGGAGCTGAAAGCTCCCGGGGAAAACCTCAGAGAGTTACAGAAAGTCGTAACCGACAACATGCGAACAGCAGGGGCCATTGTTCTGGTCATGAATACCGAACAAGCGTGTTACGAATTTTTCTCTCACTTTGCGTAAAACAGACGAGCCGTGGGGTATTCACCCCACGGCCCACCAAAAGGAGGAACACATCATGCTCGGTATCATCATCGCTACATTACTGGTTTTCATTTTCTGTGCAGTCTGCATCATCCTGGCCGGAACCATCACCATCATTGCGGCATATCCCATCCCGGCCGTGTTGATTGTTCTAGCAATCATTGCGTACAAGCATCCGGCTCATACCAGAATGATTGCCACTCGGACAAAATCACAGGCTATCAGGTTGTTCGGTCTCATCAAAGCAAAAACTGCTCGCTAAAACAGCCCTATCAACAATAGACTGTAATTCAGCATCTTGCGCTGTTTTCAATTCACTCCGACGGGACGCGTACATAAGCGCATCCCGCTCGGAGTAATTGCTTTCGTTCTCATCGACCTCATCTTCTGCATAGACCCGCTCACCCTCATCGACCCACGCCGTACAGACCAATTGATTCGACCAGGCCGTATCAATAAGCTCGATTTCATCGAACTCATTATCCAACACGTAATCCAGCATATGCAACAAACTGTTCGGAAACAATACAGGCGACAACCGCCGACACTCATCGATGATTGTGTCCTGCACATCACTGATGCGATACAGCACATCATCATCCGGCCTCTTATCCAAACAAAACGGCCATGCCAACGCCTGTCCGCCGCAAGCAAGACGCTCTTCAGACATTCCGGACAGACCATCCAAATACCGAAACGCCATGTCTGACAAAGCCGCCGCAGGAAGCTGAACCACTCTCACGCCAGAACTGCTCTGGCGCTTCGGATATTCAGCCATTGCCGGCACCAGCCAAATACCGCCGATTTTCACAGCCATCTTGACCCGGCCCAGCATACACTGCCGTTTCGCCGCAGCCAACGACTTTCCGCACTGTCTGGCCCACATATCAACTGTAATATATTGACCGGCCGACAAATCAATAGCCCGAATACTGTCAAACCGCAGAATGTGAAGACCTATATCATCTCGATACATATGGACGACCACATCCCGGCTGCATCGCACCAATCGTGCCAAATCATCAGGCAACTTCTTTGCTTTCTTCAGTTCTCTTGACATGCCATCCCCGTTTTGCAACAAAGACAAAACAATACCGGGAGTTAACTCATAAACATCCTCCGGGCCTGATAAATAATAGCCCGTACCATCCACAAAACAAACAGACGACCTCACCATTGCTGACACCGCCTTTTTCTTTTATTATAAGCGTTTACGCTTAAAATGTCAAGCATTTTCTACAAAAACACCAAAGAAAGGACTTGCAATTATGCCCGAATCAAAGTATTATATGATATGGGAATCTAATCCTGATATCGACAACACCCTGCGGGAATACCTTGCCGCCATATACGAAGGTCTGTCTGAAGAAGAACAGGACATCCGTTTTTATGAGGACAATGCGGAAAGGCTTGAAGACGAAAGACAGAATCTCGCCCATATTCAGCCTGCCAACGGTATTCTCGTCATAGAAAATTTGGGTCTATGGAGCGGCCGGCATTATGGGATTCTGGACAAAACCAAACATCCGGAACCCGTATCGATTTCCGATTGCCTGCAGAGCTACGTTCACGGAGACAGTGAAATCAAGTTCTACGTAGACGAAAAAGGTGAATTCCGGGCTTCTGAATCTCATCACGATGGAACCAACTACTATTGGTTCCGCGGCTGGCGGCCCAATATCTCGCAAAGACAAAAAGACAACCTGCTGGTCAAGCTGTGCAGCAATCCCGATGCACGGGAATACAGGCTCATCAATCACTACACCTTCCGACTCGGTGACTTGATTGGCGATGTATACGGCTGGAAATTCAAGTACCGGCCCCGTTGCTCTATGACTGTCTTCTAAAAAACAGCAAACCCATACTCAACACTTAAAAAGGAGGAGACAACATGGAAGCCAATATACCGCACACCAAGGATGATATCGAACCCCTTCACTTCGATAAAGTCCACAACAAACAGGCCACTCTGTACCCCCAGCCTGATGATGAATACGGCACCGCCCTTTGCGTCAACCTGTCGGACGGCACACAATTCCGTCTGGTTCTGCTGAAAGAAAATCGAAAACGCAAGGACTGGCAGTACCGGCTCTTCGAAACCGCGCCTGACAAAGACCCCAACGGTTATCTTTTCGGCGACTACAATCATATGGTTGCCGCCTTCTGCATGATTCTATCCGCCCGTATGCGTGCCGGCGCCGAAATCATCCAGGATGAGCACGTAACTATTCAAGACTATACGTCTTAAAAGGAGGCGGGCCCATTGAAAATCACACGATTTCGTGATATCCCGAAATTCACCGACATTGGGCGATATCATGTTGACTATCCCATTCACCATCTCATCAAGTTCCTGGACGATGAAATTGAAACACAGGGCCTGCAAATGAACCCTGAATTTCAACGCGGCCATGTCTGGACCGAAAAACAACAAATTGCCTATATGGAATTTTTGCTCCGCGGCGGCCGTTCCGGCCGGGATATCTACTTCAATAATCCCAGCTGGCATCACTCGGTCAAACCGGGCGCCTACAACGACTATGTCTGTGTAGACGGCCTTCAGCGTGTAACGGCCATCCGGAAATTCGTCCAAAACGAAATTCCGGTCTTCGGAAGCTACTACCGTGAATTCGAAGACTCGCCTCGTATCATCCAGGACACCATACGCGTCCACATCAACGACCTGAAGAGCTACGAAGAGGTTCTGACCTGGTATCTGGAAATGAATGAAGGCGGCACGCCTCATACAAAGGCCGAAATCGACAAAGTCAAGAACCTGCTGAAAAAAGAACAAAGTCATGAAACAAAATAGACCGACAACACCGGTGCGTTTCGGAGTCTACAATGTTATGACAAAAAAGTTCCAATTTGGAATCAGCGAACCCACGCCTTCATTGGCATATCAAAAGCTGTTTCGAAAAATCGGAAAAGACGCATACAAACTTCGCTATGAAGTCAAACGTATTCCGACAGAACAAAAACCGAAACGCACCTACTATTTCCCTCATACAGAACATATCGACAAGTTCTTCAAAAACCGACCCATCATGTGTATAGACGTCATTGACCTGCGAAAACTGGCTCGAACCTGGCACATGGAATTCAAGCAGGTTCGCTCCATGGTTCATATCGTCACAAAAGACGAACTGAAGACCTACGGTAAATTGGAGCGATAATTTCGCACCGGTTAAAATTACATCAAATTTGATGTAAAAAGAGGCCTCGCCCATGATACTGTACACGACATATTTTGCAAAGCTGTCCAAACTGCCCAGCGACATCGTTCCCATCAGCATCTGCCTATGGCCGCCAAAAGGCGTCCAAATCCAGAGCTTTCCCCGTCTGGCGCCGACCCAGAGCATCCTGCAGGAATACAAGCGCCAGCCGGACGAACGACGCTACACCGACCGGTACTGCAAAGAAGTGCTCACCCAGATGAACCCCCACCGGGTTCTGGACGCACTGCTCAAACTGTCCGGCGGAAAGGACATCGCGCTCGTATGCTACGAGAAATCGGGCAGCTTCTGTCACAGAACCATTGCTGCAAAATGGTTAGAGCCGGCGCTCCGCGCCATCAACAGCACTATGGGCGGTGAATGGAACAGCTGAAAACACACAATGTGCGCCCTATATCAAAAAATATGGGGCACACAACTGCAAAAATCAAGAAAGGAGCCCACCCGCCATGATGGAAATCGACCGGATGCTCACCATTTCCACAGCCCATATCAGCCCCAAAACCCGCGCCCTGCTGGACGAGCCGCAGGACATCGAAATTCTGGATAAAGCCGTCGTCTACAACAAGGGCGAATACGGTTGGTTTATCTATCCTACGGAACACGCAGGAACACATCCCCTGCCCGCCGACCTGCAGGCCTGTATCGACTTCACCAAAGCGCACGGTTGTTCCGTGCTGTGTCTCGACCGGGACGGCTACGAAATTCCTGACCTACCCGTCTATGACGATGAAGAGGAGGCCTGAGCCATGACCGTTGCTGAAGAAATCCAGAACCTTCGCCGTCTGATTGACGCCTGCAACAAGGCCTATTACGACGAAGACAATCCCATTATGTCCGACGCGGCCTACGACGACCTGACCCGCCGGCTCCGGAAACTGGAAACAGACAATCCGGAGTTTATCACCGCGTCATCTCCCACACAGCATGTGGGCGGGTCTGCTGTTAAGTCCCCGGTCACCCACAAGGCCCCGCTCCTGTCCCTAAAAGATGTCTTCGACCTTGACGAGGTTCTGGACTGGTATCGGGTCTGTCTGAACACGCTGGACATGCCTTCGGCCGGCGTGACCGTAGAGGACAAAGTGGACGGCCTGTCCCTCGCCGTGACCTACAAGAACGGCTGCATGATATCCGCAGCCACCCGAGGCGACGGACATACCGGCGAAGATGTCACGGATAACGCCATGGCCATCCAGAACCTGCCCAAATTTTTAACCTCTCAATATCCAAACGACACCCTCATCATCGTTCGATGCGAGGTCTACATGCCCACGGCGGACTTCGAGCGGGTCAACACGGCCCTGCAAATCGCGGGCAAGCCGCTGTTCAAGAACCCCCGGAACGCCGCCGCCGGAACGCTCCGGGCCAAAGACCCGGAGCTGGTCAAAGACCGCGGCCTGCGGGCCGTGGCGTTTCAGGTTCTCTACACGGAAGGCGCGCCGCTCCGTCAGACACAGGAGACCGACCTGCGCTGGCTCCAGTCCAACAACTTCGAAGTTGTGACCTATTACTACTGCAACGGCTCCGGCTACAGTATGCGGCATGAAAGCGGCTTCAACCATCCTATGCCGCCGCTCCCCACCCGTATGAATTTACGGGAGGGCATCTATCAAGAAGTCATCGCGGCCATTAACGACATCGACCACCGCCGGAATCTAAAGCGCTACCCCATCGACGGCGCCGTCATCAAGCTCAACTGTATGGATTATTATCCGCAAATGGGCGAGACCGGCAAGTTCCCTCGATGGGCCGTGGCCTACAAATACCCGCCGGAGCAAAAAGAGACGACCCTGAGAGATATCATTCTCCAGACAGGCCGCACCGGCGTCATCACGCCTGTCGCCGTGTTCGACCCTGTCCAGCTGGCCGGAACCACGGTCACCCGGGCGACCCTGCACAACATGAGCTATGTGGAACAGAATTTGGGATACATCGCCATTGGCGACAAGATTCTGGTTCACAAGTCCGGGGAAATCATCCCGGAGGTGCTGAAAGTCACCCACCGGTCCGACAATCCGCCGTTTACGATTCGCACCTGCCCTGTATGCGGTTCGCCGGCCATCCTCGGCGCCGACGAGAACGGCAATGGCTCCCAACACTACTGCGCCAACCCGAACTGTCCCGCCATTCTGGAGCGACACCTGACCTACTGGTGCGGCAAGTCCGTCATGGACATCGACGGCCTCGGACCGAAGAGCTGTAAGGCCCTGATTGAAACAGGCCTTGTCCAGTCCATCCCCGACTTGTATGACCTGATTCCGGACCATCTCATGTCTGTATTGGGCGCCGAGAACGGAAAAAAGGCCTACTATGCCATCCAGAACTCCCGAAACCGGAACATCGACCGCCTGATTGCCGGTCTCGGCATCCCCGGCGTTGGCCGCACGATTGGCGCCCTGCTGGCCAAGACATATCCCGATATGAACGCCGTCATCGACGCGGCCAACCGGGACGAATTGACCCGTCTGGACGGCATCGGCCTCATCACTGCCATCGACATCAAGAACTTCGTCAACAGTGACGCGGGCAAGACCTTCCTGAAGACCCTGAAGCAGAAAGGCCTGAACTGGAAAAGCCAGACCTATCAGGCAGGGCTTACGCCCGCCGGCCCGCTCACCGGCCTGACCTTCGTCATCACCGGCACACTGGACGACATGTCTCGGGATGAAGCCAAAGACTATATCCAGTCCAAAGGCGGCAAGGTCTCCGGCTCTGTCAGCAAGAAAACCAGCTATCTGCTGGCCGGGGAAAACCCCGGGAGCAAGCTGGACAAGGCCCACACCCTCGGCGTTCCCGTGATTTCACTCCGGGAACTGGACGAGCTGATTGCAACCAATCAAACCAACCTGTAAGGAGGTACTTCATCATGACTGTCCGCCTGCCTGTCACATGGGAAGTCAGCGGCTTCGTCGATGTGGAAGCTGACTCGATTGAAGACGCAGTCAAAATTTTCAACCGGGATTCGGATTATATCAAGCTGCCCAGCGACTCCGAATACGTGGACGCCAGCTTCCGCCTGTCCACGGAAGACCCGGACGAAATCGCTCTGTATCAGAAGAAACCCAAGTAAACAGACGCCCGCTCCGGCCATCCGCCGGGGCGGGCCATCCTGAAAGAAAGGAGACCACCATGACCATCTATCCCAAATCTGTCAACGACATCGACCATGGTCTTGCTACTCTGAGAAAGGCCGTTGACAGCTACCTGTCCCGTCCGGTAGACGACGCCTTCCGGAAGGAGCACGTTCTCGCCGAGGACTACACTCGGGTCTCTGTCTCCAACACACCGGTTCCCAATGTGGAAATCAATGCGTCGGACGTTCAGACCAAGCTGATTCAAATCACGGGACGGTTCTGCGAACGCTACGCCTCCGACCTGATTTGCACCCTGTCCGACCTCGACCCGTTCCTGCATGATATTCAAATCAACCAGCCCGACCGGTGGACTATCGGTGTCGGCATCCGGGAAAGCGGCGTGGACGGAAACCTGTTTATTCTCCAGCGTCTCAAAGCCACGGAGCGTCCGCACTTCGGCTATGTGACTGTCTCCACGGACTACCGGAAAATCCTCGCCATCGACATTCGGGACACTGTCGACCCGAACGGCGAAACGGCCATTCGCTCCATCCGTCTGCTGGACATCACCAACAGCATCCTCAGCCTCGACCCTGCCGATAAGGAGGTCTAACCCATGACCGCCTATCGAATGCAAATAGTATTCAAATGCTCGTTCAGCATCAAAGACCTGAACCGCATTACTCAGCAATTAGACGGCGGCAAGCTCATTGTCAACAACGCCAAAGAGCTTGTCCTGACCCAGACCCTTGCGGTTGTACCCACGGAGGAACTGATTCACAAGTATGAGGAGGCCATTCGCACCAGCTGGCCCGAAACCAGCGACCTCTGCTTGGAATCGGTCAAGTTTGACCGGTACATTACCAAGTACACCAGAGTAGAACTTTTGAAACTGGAAAAGACCCACACCAACGATGCTCTGGCCATTGCTCAAGGTCGGAGAGGGTTTGGAGTTAAAGAACTAACGGTAATACCACAGTCTGATTACATCTACCACATCCGTCCAGTCCGCCATCATAACCGTCAGCTCCACAAGGCTACCATTCTCCCGGGCGGCATCCGTAAAAGCAACCAGGCCCCACGCTATGTGCGAGGGTTCCGGCTGTTCGACAAAGTATCCTATCTGGGGGAAGATTGCTTCATTTGGGGCAGACGCAACAGTGGGAGTTTTCTTCTCAAACTGTTGGATGGCACCAAGGTCAAGGATGGGGTTAGTTGCAAACACATCAGTATTCTGGAGCGAAGCACAAACTACCTAATTTCTTAACAAAAAGAAGAGAAGGGCTGTTTCCTCCCCGTGGTTGAAACCAGGGGTTTCCACGGCCCAATTTCGATAATGAAAACAGACCACATCAGCGGCATGAAAGCCGGCGCCATCATCCAGAAAATCCTGAAGAAAAACGGAAACTGGTCAATGAAAAATTACCAGGCCGTATGGAAACTTCTGCGAAAACATCCCAGTACAAAAACCGGTGAACATGCTGGACATGGAACCCGCTATTTTTACGACCCGGCCATTGTTGCAGATATTGCAAAAAATATCTGCAACAATACAAAAATCAGTCCGCCAGAACCCATTCCAACCATCTCCCGACCCCTCTTTCTTGACCACGCTCATATGGAGCGGTGGAATCAGGCTATTGAAATCTGCAATGCCAAATACGATAGCGGCATGCTCAAAATCGAGTTTGCCTCAGCCCTTATCATTCTGACAGCCACAGAAGACCTGTACCAAAAAGCAAGGCCGGGAATCCATACCGATTATTTGGATTTCACAGAAATACTCAGTCAGCCGCTCAGCGACGGTGAACAATTGCTGTTCCAATTTGCAGGAAATCTTTATAATGGAATGTGGAACTCCGAAAGGACACCTACGGACATCTTACGAGCCTGTTACCTGCCGTTGGCAGGCGTAGCGGCCGGTGCGTTTCTCTTCCGGGTGCAGGGACACTAAAACTTGCTGAAAGACGGCGGGTAAGCCCGCCACAATGCGCCGCTCAAAGGAGCGGCGCCGGGAAATACGGTAGAAATATTGGTCACACGACCTAAGAATACAAGGAGGCAACATGACATGAAAAAGTTCAAATCCGTTTTCATCGTCATTGGCGTTCTCATTGCCGTGTTTCTCGTTGCACAAATCACCGGCCTGCGTCTATGTGCTGTTCAGTCCAGTTCTATGGAACCGAATATTCCCACATACAGCATCTGTTTGGTGACTACGCACATCCAGTATGATGAGATTGAAATTGGTGATGTAGTTGTTTACACCCGCATCGACGACAACAACAAAATCATTCATCGTGTCATCGAGATTACAGATGAAGGGCTTATCACAAAAGGGGACGCAAATCAGTCTGACGATGGTATCAGCGTAACAGAAGATAATCTGTATGCACTTTCCCTTCTGCATATCCCCTATCTGGGGAAATTATTCAACCTCGTTCGTTCCCCGATTGGCATTGCAGTCATCGCAACGCTCTTCGGCTTACTTGTCATCATGGACAGGAAAGACGACAGCCGGAAAAAAGAGCCCATAAATTCCGATTAACAGAAGACCTGTGAGCATTCGCTCACAGGTCTTTTCCTTGCCCGCATAAAGACACACGGTTAAAACCGTGTCGGTCAAAAAGCAGAAACTTTTTGACCATATACCGCACATAGGAGGTCTACTATGCCCACATATAAAACGCTATGCCAAATGGAAAAAGCCAGAGCGCTCGTTCAAACACTCCGTGCGCTCAAACCCATCATCGATAACCGAGCCGAAAGCCGGCTCAAACACCTTCGCATCAAGTCCGGCGTCTTGAAAAACAGCGGAAAACCCTGTATCATTTTATTTGCCGCCAACCCGCTTCAATTAAGCCGGTGTGTCTGTCAATCCAACGACCTGACCATACCCGCTCCATTCGCCGGCTATATCCGATTTCCCCGCATTCTCCCGAAAGTCGATGAACCCCTTGACATCATTCAGTCAGAAAGCGGAATCATCGGCCTTCGCTTTGATGACATCATTGAATGGCTCGACCCTGTAAAAGCCTATACCACATCACCGATTCCCGAACAACTGCCGCAGTTTGATTTCGAGAAAAACTTCAATGCCATGATGAAAGGTCACACAGAGGGCGACCAGAACTTCGCAGTCGACGCCAGATATCTCAAACAGACCCTCAACAGCATCCAGACTACAAATCCCAACCCCAGTGAGCAGTCTGTCATACGCGTCTCGTCTCTCAGACAGACAGCACCCATCTGGTTGACCGACGGCGTAAACGACCACTTCATCATGCCCATTCGTTCCAGGAACAGCGACACTTTCTTTACAGACGCACATGTCATGAAAGAAACGACAGATTCCTGATAGACCGGCGGCAGAGCGATTGCTCTGCCGCCAAAAGCAACCATTACGACACACTCTCTTCAAAAGGAGGAACCATCGTGATTACCATGGAACCTAAAACCCCGGAACATAAGCTCCGTGATATCTATCAGACCGTCCTCGCCATGATGGAGGACAGTCCGTCCATATTCCGTATCGCCGCGGCCGCCGCCATGCTGCGGACAGAACTCAACGCCAACAACGACGACTGCATCGCGCTGGCTCAGCATCTCGACACCATGCTCTCCACATTGGACGACGCCCGATTCAGCCTATATGACCTCATCGATGCCGTCATCAATCACACAGAAACCCCCGGGTGCAAGGAACTGAACCGCCTGTGGAACCTACATCAGGACGACCCACACCCGTGGGAGCGTCTGATTCTCACCATGGCAGAGAACAAACGGTCTGTCTATTACGACGAGACCCCGGACTACAACAAGTTCCGCGAAGCCCGCGCCGCCTGCAAGGAGGCCTGACCATGGGCGCCATCAACGGAACGAAAACTCTTCAGCTTATCCATGACGAGCTGACCAACAACGGCCTGACTCGGTACACCCGGCAAGACATAGATAATATCCTGAAGACCCTGCGCCGGCATCCATCTACGACCAACAACGGTTATAGTCACACAGGCATTCGGTACGCCTATGATGAAGACACAGTCATCAAGACAGCGAGCCAATATGCCCGCGACAAGCTGGCCGGACGGATTATTCAGACCAATGGAGCAGGAAAGGCCGTTGTAACAGGAAACCTGTTTCACAATCCCGCCCACATCCACCGCTGGCGAGACGCTGTCGCACAGGCCATGCTTCCCGACGTCATGTACCGGGAGCGCTTTTCCCTGATTCTCCTGACCGCCGACCCGGAATTCTGGTCAAGAATCAAACCCTGTCTCAAGCACTGCGATTTTGACTTCGCGCAAGCGGATATGCTCTGCCAGCTCGACAACGAGACAGCCCTGCTTCAATTCGCCGCTGAAATTTGGGGCATGACCCCAACCTGGTACGACCCGTGCCTCACTGTCCTACTCACGTCCTGTAATCGGGATATCGCCGAAATCGCCGCGGCCGTTCTTCTGAAAACCATACAGGTTATCAAAAGGAGTGAAACACCATGACTGTTGTTTTATACATGCTCAACGAGACCACCCAGCGTAGCATTTGCGAGCCTGAATTCTTCCCGACCTTTGAACAGGCACAGGAAGAGATGCTCAATCGCATCCGCGAAACACTTGACGCGCCTGGCGACGCCGACAAACAGACGCTGGAAGCACTCATTCAGGGGCACGACGGTGAACTCATGGAGGACGAGGCCTATTGCACAAGCCGTAACCACGATGATTGCGACTGGAAAATCCACGAGGTCTGCCTGCCGCTCACCGTCGACGGCAAACTCATTTCCTGAAAGGAGGAATCCACATGAACAAGTGTCCCGTTTGTGGCTTCTCTTCCTCTGACCCGGCCGCCATCAAGAAATGCCTTATGTTTCACATGGGCATCACGGACGGCGCCGTCTTCGACCAGTGGAAGTCCCTTCATAATACCATCGAATCGCTGCGTGTCCGCATCGACCGCGGCATCGGCGACAAGCGCCAGCAAAGCCAATGGCCCATCGAACTGCAGGAGGCCGAACAGGCTCTCGCCCAGTTCGAAGCCGAACACGGCATTGACGGCCGCATGGAACCCCGTCCCATGACCGCCGTGGAAGTCTTGAACCGGTGGGCCGCCTACGCTGAATATGACCCGGAACAGACCCGGTTCAATCTGCTGTCGGCCCAGTACGAATATCACAAGTGCATCGACAACATCGTCCGGTTCATGGATTACGACCCCACCGGGGCCCTCGGCGTTCTTTACGCACGCCAGACATTCGAAACTGTCTTACGACAGGCCCGGGTCGAGGCCATTGATATTATTTCCAACCCGCACGTGCTTAACCAAGAAATCGAAATGTGGCGTGTGTTCCATCATCCGGACATCAAGACCATCGAGCAGTCTCTGCTGAACCGCATCGACCATATCGTGACATCCGCCATCCCCACCAAAATGTTGGGACAGCGTGACTTCGCCGCCGAGGAGACAGCGCTGGTCAACTCTGCCTCCGCCGTCATCGAACAACTTGACCGGTGCAATCTGGATGTATTTTCTTACACCGGCCCTCTGGAGAACATGACCCGGTTCACCACACACATCCTCGTGTTTGAAACCCTGTCTGCCTGTCTGCTTACCCTCGAAGCAGAACCGAATGGAATCTATCTCTGTTATATCTCCAACAAAGGCACGGCTGACGGCTATTTCGGGTTCTTCCTAAAGTCCGGCGGCACGCTGATTTCCATCAACGAACGCATCGACGAGGCGTACCCCGGCCAGCACGGCTTCTCCCGGAACGCCCGCTGGACAGAGGCCAAGGCCGACCAGCTGTTCCCCTATGAATTCGTCCTCAACTTCGCGGGCTATGACTATAAGGGCTACGCCACGGAACAGGTCATCGACACCGACCAGCTTGAATTCTTCAAGCTCCCCGCCGGCGGTTATCTGCCGCTCATTCTGGCCATGGTTCTGCTGGTCAATCGGTATCAGGGTGTTGACCTGTCCGACAAGCCGCTGGTCTATGTGGACAGCCTACTGAAGGTCAATGTCCCGGAACTTCCGTCCGAAACAACGGCCCTGATTCCCGTCGTCGGCTCCGCCATCATGACCCGGAACCAGAGCCTCGACATCGGTCTGAACACCGACAACCTGCTGGACGGGTCTTTTGCCAAACGCTTCAAAGACCCCGGCCGGAACTATAAAGAAACAGGCCAGTTCCACTCCAACGACCTGTTTGTCCAGCTGTACGGACAGGACTTCCAGCTTGACGCCGGTGACCTGTTTCACAAGACCGACCGGCTCGCCCTGCCTGACGGCCGCCTGACCTTACCCACCCGGGAAACCCACGAGTTCGTAGGTACGGCCAAGCGCATGGAAGTAGAGGCCTACCGGGAAGCCCGCATCCAGCTGGCCGAACATATCCGCGATAATATGTTCAAGGTCTATCAGGACTTCGGCGGTGCGCCGGCCATCCATAAATGGAAAAAAGAAATCGTCAAGACCAACCAGAACAAGCTGGTTCAGCTCTGCGTTCAGCGTGAATACCAGCATCAGAATGACTGCGTACCGTCCTATCAGGACGACCCGTATCAATACCTCCGCCGAAGTGAGTTCAGCAGCTCCAAGTTTGACTCCTGCGACCTCTCTGGCTTCTTCCCGCTGAACCGGCAGGAATACGACGGGCGGTGGCTCTCCGGCCGTGTCTACACCCGGGACGAGAAAAATTTCTGCAAAATTTTCTACTCATTCCTGTTCCGAGACTGGACGCAGCTTGCTGACCTGTTCGGCGAAGACAACATTCCGATTCCAATCAAAGGATGGGTGAACGACCGCATCAGCTGCGACAATCCCTTGCTCAACGCGACAGACGCCGTCAACGGCATCGGAACAGTATTTGAGTACCATGAAATCCGGGTCAACCGCCGGCTCTGGACAGACACCCAATGGAAAAACCTGTTCCGTGACAACTGGATAAACGACAAGGACAACCGTGAATACTGGAGCAAGGCCACGCCTCCGGACACGGCGCTGCCTGAATCCACTGCCACGGACTTCAGCTTCACGATTGGCTTCTCCCGCCGGGAAATGGCCGCCATGGTCAAAGAATACGCCAAAACCATCGAAGAATCGTAACCACACAAGGAGGTATCCCTCATGAAAGACCGCATCACTGTCAAGCACGGCATGCTTCCCGATTTGGAGGAATACCTCCGCCGCAGCGGATGGACCATCCAACCTACAAAGGGGCCGTATGAAGTCCTCCGCGCCGTTAAAGCCGACTATCCCCGTCCCCTGCTGGTCTATGACCGGCAGGAGCGGGGGTGCGGTTATAGCATCGACCAGCGGGACAGCAAGATTTACCGCGGCTGGCTCCGGAACCGTCAAAAGCGCGGCCTGCCCACAGGCCAGACCCAAGACGAGTTCGAAGCCGCCCTGCATCACAACTGGTAACAAAAAGGAGGGCCTGCACCCATGAACCCCAACATTCAAACTTTCTACGACCGCCTGCGGCAATTACAGCAGGACGCGGAAGCCGATAACAACACAAATCCCTGTGACCTCAACGCTGGCCGCCTTGACGGCCTGAACATGGCCCTTCAGGAGCTGTATGCCTGTATCCCGTCGCTCCGCGGCACCAAAGCCTACCCGGCGGGCTGCCATATCTCCGGCATGAAGGCCGGCGACATCATCATCCGCATTCTGCACAATGCCGGCTACCACGACCCCCAGCATTATGCAGAAGTCATGAAACGCATCCGGTCGGCGCCCAATACCATCACAAACGGTTTCACAGGACACGGCCTGCGCTATCTGTACACGATTGACGACATAAGACAGGTCACGCAGGACTACCTTGCGACTGTATCTAAAACAACACTGAAATCGAGGTGATTTTCCATGCGGCAAACCCCTCTGGCCGACCGGATGCGGCCTGTCCAAATCAATGACCTGATTGGGCAGGAGCACATCTTCGGCCCCGGCAAACTCCTGCGGCGCATGGTGGAAGCCGATACCCTGTCGTCTATTATCTTATATGGCCCGCCCGGAACCGGCAAGACCAGCATCGCCTCCGTCATCGCCAACTCCACCAACGCGGTCTTCTGTCCCATCAACGCCACCAACGCAGGCAAGACCGACATGAAGAAGGTCATCGACGAGGCCATCAAGCTCCGTCAGACCGAAGACCGGGGGACTATCCTGTTCATTGATGAAATCCACCGGTTCAACAAGGCTCAGCAGGATTACCTGCTGCCTTATGTAGAACAAGGAGTCATCACGCTGGTCGGCGCAACAACGGAAAATCCCTATTTCGAGGTCAACGGCGCCCTGCTGTCCCGCTCCAGCATCTTCGAGCTGAAACCGCTGACAAAAGAAAACATTCTGGAAGTCATCAGCCGGGCGCTCACCGACCCCATCCGGGGACTCGGCAATCTGAACGTCCACATGGACCCCGAGGCCATGGACTATCTGGCGTCTGTCGTGGACGGCGACACCCGACAGGCGCTGAACGCCATGGAACTGGCCGCCCTGACCACTGACCCCGACCCATCCGGCGTCGTCCATATCACGACAGACATCATCATGGAATGTTCTCAGACCCGGGTCATGCGGTTCGACAAGCGCGGCGACAATCATTATGACTTCATCAGCGCCTATATCGAGTCCATGCGGCACTCTGACACAGACGCCGCCCTGTACTATCTGGCCCGCATGATTGCAGCCGGCGAAGACCCCAAGTATATCGCCCGCCGGCTGGTCATCTTCGCCGGAGAGGACAACGGCCTTGCCGACCCGCAGGCCCAGAACATCACGGTCTCCGCCTTTCTGGCCGTGGAGCGCATCGGCATGCCGGAAGGCGCCTTCCCGCTGACCATGGCGACCGTATACTGTTCCACGGCTCCGAAGAGCCACACGGTCAAAGGCGGCCTCCGGGCGGCACAAGCGCTTGTTGAACAAACCGGAAACATCCCGATTCCGGCCTTCCTGCAGGACGAAAGCTACAAATCTGCTCACAAGCTGGGCCGCGGCGGCGTCACAGACATCTATTCCACCACGCCGTATAACTACGACGGTCTGGACTGCCTGCCGAAGGAACTCAGAGCCTGCCGGTTCTTCCATCTGGAATCCCTGCTGGGCTATGAGAATACGGTCAAACAATGGGAGGACTTCCGCGCCGCATGGCGGCAGCAGAACCCACCGCCCAAACTGGAGAACGACTGATTGCCGTCCAAAATTTACTGGACAAAGCCTGACCCGGACAACAGAAAGGACGAACGCTATGAAAGACATCATGGACAATCAGACCTATGGGCGTGCCGCCGTACTGCACAGAATCCAAAACATCGCAACACCGAACAAAAAGCCAAGCAAGGACGACATCGCTGAAAAAATCAATGCGTATGTACAAGAGTGCATGGACATACAGCTGTTTCAGGAAGATAAGCGAAATCTCTTCACCTTCGTTCTCTATGCGAAAAAAGCTCTGCCCTATGACTGGTTTCCCGAAGAAAGAGAAAAACGCCACGCACTCGAAAAAGCCGTCGCTGCCTATCTGTATATCCTCATGAAGCAAAAGGGTTTCCTCGTCAGGTTCTCCAGAGCCGACATCGAGTCCACACTGGGCATTGCTTTGCACTGCCTGCCGTTTACACAGAATGAACTGGCTGACGCCTATGCCATCATGGGCAGTCTGTAACAGCCCGCCCCGTATTCTGTCACCGCCCAAACTGGAGAACGACTGACATGGTCTACGACTTAAATTCTGAATTCAACATCGAACAGCACAAACAGACTTTCATCAACTATCTGGAAATCCTGATTGAAGCGAACGGCCATGTCGTCTACGCTGTACCCAGCCATATTGAAAAGGCCGTGGCTCTGGCCTGTGAGACACTCCACGTCTCACGGCCGGAGCTGGAGGCCATGTGCCCACCTGAGTTCTATTATGACTATAACGTCTGGGTACTCCGGCAGTCCGGCGCCATCATGGTCTGGAACGACTTCTTCGTCGCCGGCGGAGAACTGACACGGCCCCAACAAGCCATGCTCCGCAAACTGAAACTCTCCGGCCTGTATAAAGGGCCTGTTCACAACAAAATCTATTGATAAATCAAACAAAACATGATAAACTAAAAGGAGATTATATGGACGAATTGATTTCCAAATCAGAAGTCCTGGAGCTGTTTCACCAATTGGAAATCAGCGCAAACCAGGCAGAGACCATCCCTATCATCAAACACCACATCGAACAGATGACAGGCTATGGCACACGGTCATTCAAAGTCGATACGCCCAAGGGTCAGCTTGTTGTAACAGCTTCCAAACCAACAGATGACCCGAACGACTACCCCGGTGTATTCATCTCTCTCGGCAAAAACCTCAACGGCCTGCTGGTCTGCACAGAGTATAACTCGGCCAAAGACTGCCTGCAGACCTGTGTCTACCAGAAAGACCAGGAGGAACCTGTCGATATCATCGAACATCGAATTGAGCGTATGTAATCATGGACACATATATCAAACGAGCGGATGTAATCAACCTCATCCAACAAAAGCTGGAGCACATTTCTGAACAAAAGGGCTATGACCCCGTAACGCTCCTGCAAGCGTTGCAAGAGGAAATACAGACAATTCCGGCACAAGCCATAAGACCTGTGATAACAGCTCACTGGATTAGCTACCTGGATGGCGAACACATTATGCCAGAACGCTACTACCAGTGCTCACGCTGTGGAAGCAGAGGCTATAAAAACCCATCCAAAAGCTGTCCAAACTGCACAGCGCTCATGACAAACGTAAAATAGGAGGTCACCCATTATGTTTCCGTTTCAAGCGAAACGCGTCTCTGAACCGACCTACGTGTTTTTCTCCAAACGCTGGACAACCGACCTCTACCGGGCCTTAAATGCCAACATGATTACAGGCTGGTCCATTCAAAAACTGTCAGACATAAGACCCAGACTTCCGAAAAATATCATCATTCCGCCGGTCTACGCAATTCCGGACGATGACCCGAAGACCGCTCGGCCCTGCCTGGACAGCGCCATTCGCGTATTCGTCTCCTACTACGATGTACACGATGTATTCCAATACATCGTCAACCTTCGAAACGACCCGGAACTGCAGGCATTGCGTAAGACCGAACAACAGCATATCAACCACATGCGTCACTGGGAAGAGCGCATGCTGAAAGACCCCGCGCCAAACAGTCTCGTGCGAGGTCTTCCTGAAGACGCAAGGCCGGAACTCATACCCCTTCAGCCTGAAACCAATCAGACTGAAATTCCCTTCCGTGCCCAGCGGCTCAACAACATCACATACACTTTTTTCCCTGACAAACTATATGATGCCTTCTATGCAGTTCTGGAAGAGAACTGTGTGACCGGATGGGATATGTATCGACTCAGCGGAAACATCGCCCGTCTGCCCGACGGCTTCACCCTCCCACCTCTCGATGATACGAGCAAACAGCACTGCACTCCGGAACACACCATCGTATTCGAATCCTACTATGCGGTTGATGATGTGTCCCGCATTCTTAACATGATTCGCACGCATCCCCGTTTCACGGCAAACCAAAAACCTGACAACCAACAGCTGGCTGAACGCTGGCGCAAAGACCCTGCTCCGTTCGGCCTGTCAACAAACTGCCCGGACTGAACAAAAAGGGAGGGGTCGTAACAATGCTGTCCAGAACAGAACAGGTCGCAAAATGGCGAAGAGAGCTTCGAACGAACGACAAAACGTTCATCAAATCCCACAGCAACATGTTCCATGTAAACATCAATCATCAAGACGCCGATGACGTGCAATTATTAAATAATGTCATCCGCGGCTATAAAAGAGGGGACAGTCGATTCACCAGTACAGACACCATGTATGAATCTATTCGAACCGCATTAGATGAACACATGGAGGAAATCTATGATTTTGTACATGATGAAACAATAAAGCCTGGACAAAAACAGGCTTTTGAAACCGACATGTCCCTCTACACGGATGACCCGGTCGGAACAGGATTTGTAACCGAAAGCCTCAGTAAAACTTCGCCCTTTGACAACGGTCAAAAAATCAAAGCCGTCACAAGTTATGCAGTAGGTTTTGCCATCAGCAAAGACCCCAATCAACGAGATGGCTACTGCCTTATTTCAGCCTATCCGTTGACACAGCCTACCACAGATGAAACAAAAGAGTCTGTTCATCTGGAAGATAAAGACCTGTCACCCCTCTTAAAAAAGACATACGCCTATCAGCATAAAGATACGAGCCCCGTATGGCGCATTGGCGCCAGAAGCGCCTGCAACGACCCGGCGTTCCAAAACCAGCAGGTTTACTATTCTTCATTTAACCATTCCGTCACCATCTGCTCTCCGCTTTTTCCTCAGCAGGGAATTGCGTCTGTCATCCGTCAATCCCCCAATGGCAATCTCATGCAACACTACGCGTCTTATGCAATGAAACAAACACCCGCCGGATACAGCCGCGTCGAAACCAGCAACCTCATAAACCCTGCCGCGGCCAAAACAGCGGCGCCGGGTCTCGTTGAACTCACAGAACAAATCCGAGAAGAAACCGGCAATATCCAGCAAATCATTCCCAATAAAAAATCAGGCCAGTATAACCCGGCGGAACGAAAACAAAAAATAAAAAACCTCAAACCGCCGCGCTATCATGAAACAGACCCTGATTATGATTACACTTGACACTCCCCACGAATAAATCCAGGGGCTTTACGCCACCTTTTAGTAAAGGAGAACAGACACCATGGGCTATCTGGAACGCGAGAACGCCATCATCCAAAAACTGCAGACTTCTCATTACGCCATATTCGATGGCAACAAAGAGGAAGCACTTGATTTCCTCGACAAACAGCTCAGCTACTTTCCCGAATACGCAAACGCTGTCATCATGCAACAGCACAAACTTCCCCTCATTTACGCTCGGTACGAAGGGGAAGAACTGCAAGACCGTGTACAGACTCTCGACCGTCAACGCCGAAACATTCATGAATGTGCCATCGACAGCGTAAACATTCTGAATCGTCTCAGCAAAAACCTGGGATTGGAACCCTTCTCTACCGTCGACACATCCGACCGGCACGCTGTGGCCGACATGGTAGGCGACTACATCGCCGAGATGTACAAAACCGGAACCCACGGAATGGACGGCGCTACCTTCAAACGAGAAACCAGCTACGACACACGCCTCTTGGAAGAACGCCGCCGCAAGGCCGCTCGGGCTTGCGAAAACATCCAAGAACCTGACGGCGACGGACTGAGCTATGAAATCTGAATAACCCGCTGAAAGGAGAAACGCCCGTGACCAAACACTCACGGGCGTTAATCATGATGGATTATAAATTTCGCATTACCAACAAAACCACAGGCGCCTTTATCTATCGCATCGCCTTCGAAAACAACTACTACACGGCAAAGCTGTTCTATTACGGAGACTATGCCGCACATAAGGCCGAACAGGATATCCGGCCAAACCTAACGACTGTAACGATTACGCCCAAAGCCGATAACCTGCTCCTGGTCGTCAATCGAAATTCAGTCATGATTCAGGACCCGGAACTCCAGTTTATTGACCCGGACTACGTAGACGACCTGACAGGCCGTCTCCGCATCGCCGCAGAATCGGCAAAAGAACTCCGGCGTTTCCTGCAGGAGCATATTTATCAATATACAAAAGGAGAGACGACCCGATGGAACTCCTGAAAAGACCCGGCTACCTCGAATATCATCAGCCGTTATCTGATACGCCAGCAGCAACATTGCCTTTCGGCAATCTCATCATGGAGCTGTGGCGTACCGACGCCGGCTACAACATCGTTCTGACGAACGATGCAGGAGAAAAACAATATGCCGGCGCTTTTATCACAAAAAGCGCGGTATTCAAACCAACAGGAGATATCCTGTCCGATTATTGGTTCAGCCGCTGTATCACAGCCGACGGAACACATATCGGCATTGTGGATAATCTCATGACGCCCGAACACAAGCCTGTCGTCATCCAACGACCGGACGGCACGCTCTATTGTCGAAAATGCCATTGCACAGTTCCCAATACCGCAAACGATGAAATGCGCAAAGAAGGCTGTTTCGCCCACAGCCATATCTGTGGGCATCCTGCCCCCGGGGAAATTTTCGACAAGGAGATGATAAACCATGACTCCAATCCTGAAAGACCTTCGTCCGGCACAAGAAGGGTCGCATCTTCACAGATATGACCTGTCTTATGAGACAGCCGACGGACGAATCAAAAGCTATGAAATCGTCAGCACCAATAAGTCGCTGACACAGCATACGCTCGGCGCCGCCCGCACCGGCGTCATGATTGTCGCCTTTGACAAGCCCCACGAACATATCCTGTTGGCCAATGAATTCAGAATGGGTGTCAATCAGACCATTATCAATCTGGTTTCCGGCTTCATTGACGCCGATGAAAGCCCCATCAAGGCCGCAGAGCGAGAACTCCACGAGGAGACAGGACTGCAAATCAGCAAGATTTTAGATATCCTGCCCTTCGCATTCATTGCACCTGCTGTCACAGACATGACGGCCTGTGTTGTCATCTGTGAAGCCGAAGGAACCATAAAATCAAGCGAAAACCCCAACGAAGTCATCACGGCCCGCTGGTACAGCAAGAGCGAATTGCGTACTGCGCTGTACAACACAGCCACACGGTTTTCCGGAAAAGCTCAATTGCTCGCATACTTATGGGCATATGACGGAACACCGCATATACGATAACTTAGAAAGAAGGATACAGCATGTACAAACGAAGGCGCCTTTACCGGCGCATCAATACAGTCCTCAACATCGTCATACTTGCCGTATTCTGCACAGGAGCCATTCTCCTGTGCAGAAATCTTATTTCCCATAAACCGGTTATGCCGTCTGACAGACCGTCCGTCATGACCAGCCGGCTCGTTCAAAAAAACGCAAATCCCATAAAAAATCTGGAAAATCAGACTCCGTCCGACACGGCATCAAAACAGCCGATTGAAACCTACGGCCTGAATCTGTCCAATGACGTCTATCCCCTGACAGAGCCGAGAAAAGTTGTCAACGACTACACAGAGTCTGACGTCGACCTGCTTGCACGGCTCATCATGGCAGAAATGGGTTCAGACTGGGTGCCTGACCAATTGCCGCTTGCCGTCGGCAGCGTCGTCCTGAATCGCATCGAATCAGACCTGTTTCCCGATACGCTTTACGACGTCATATACCAGACAGAACCTGTTTTACAGTATGCGCCTGTCGCAAACGGACATATCAACAATACGCCCACAGAACGCATCTACAATGTCGCTCGCTTTCTGCTGGAAAACGGCTCCGTCCTGCCGGCCAATGTTTTATATCAATCTGAAAGCATCCAGGGCGGCATCTACTTTCAATATACCGACTCTGTTCTTCAGACCACCACATACTTCTGCACACCTTGACTTCGCCCAGGATTTGCAGTAAAATATACTCATAAATCAGCATTTTAGAAAGGAATGGGCTATGTTCAATACAAAACGCATGTGGGTCATTGACATAGAACCAATACAGGCCCGACCGTTTCTGATTGTCAAGAGAGGCTCCGCGATTCTTCGATTCAAAAATCCGGCAGAAGATGAAAATATCTATCCTGCCGCGTTCGAAACCCCGGTCAACGCACTTCTGTATCTCACAGACAAGGAGCCGAACATTTCATTTCAGCAGGCTAAACTTGAACTGATGCCGGTTAACCAGGTCACAGCACCTGAAATCACACCGGCGGTTGCCGTCATACGCCCCCTTGCTGTACAGTGTCCGCATTGCAAGCGCATGACGATTGACACGATTGTAAAGGACAGAATAAATCCTGTCCCGCCCAACGTCATCTGTCCTTACTGCAAGGAGACATTTCGCGTCGCCACACCGTCCGCCACCCAGCAGACAGAATGAGGAACTGCTTATGTCTAACAAAAAACAGAAGAAAGACCCGAATCGCATTCCAAAAACCTATATTGTCCCACCTGTATCGGCCGGCATCAAACCAAATGAAGTCCCGACCGTAAACGAAGACTTATTTCAGCTCATTGTCAAATATGCAGAGCGGCATCCGTCTGACCTTCGAGACAAAGAACGGAACCTCGCATACTATATCAGATTGCATCAAATGCTTCAAAATAGCTACACCGAGCTATTGATAACGCATCAAAAGATGCTTTCCTACAATCAGCTGATGCAACAAGACCGCATCGATATGCTGTTCCTGGTTCCGCCGCACATTCTGCCGCAAAGATTCCCCGTTATCGCAGAACAAAACGACCTGTTTTACGCAGACGCGCAAAACGGCACAGCTTCGACCCCATACAGTACAGGTGAATTGACTCTGCCTGACAAGCCGGATGAATTTTTCTATCTGTTTCTGCCCTGCTTCCAAAAAGGGGTCTTGCAAATCAATGAAGGCCGGTTCAACTATTTCGAAATACAGGAACTCAATCTGGACACGCTGACCGCTGAAATACAGCTGACAGACTATATCACAACAGACGGTCTTATCCAAGCCGGCCGAAGCGTCACCTTCCGGTTCACCGGATATCCACAGGCGAGCCATTCGCCCTCTCCCAATGTAAGGGAACAGCTCACGTCACATATCATCCAGACAGCCAGCAAAACGTTCGTCGACATTTATCAAGAAATTCCGCCTGTAAAAACAGGCTGGACACGACCCATGATAAAATATTGGGAAGCCATTACACTGCAAAATGCCGTCGACCAGGAATATAAATTCCAGCAGATGCACATCGACTATGGCAACCAAATGTCGACCACCTTCCTGTTTCTCATCAGCATTGCCAACTACTATCTCTCCAAACGAAAACCGACCCTTGTAAAACCGTCGAAAAACACAGACGGCAAATTACAAGACAGCAATCCCGCAACAAAATCCGGCATCGACCCGATTGACCCAACAGAGCCAATCCGTCGAATTCGTACAGTTGGAACCGTCAGATTTATCTCGGCAAAACCGCCGAAACCTGTCAATGCAAAGACTGTAAGGCAATATCACATTGCAGAGTGGACAGTTCGCGGCCACACCAGAACCTATGCCAACGGCAAAACAGTCTATATCAGACCGCAGGTCAAACGCCGGAAACTCCTGCAGAACCACACCAACCAAAAACCGCAAAACATCATCCAGTTTCATGACAACAGACCGTCTGATAAGGAGGAAAACCGGCATGAATAAGAAAAAACAGCCGCAAGGCTTCTGTCTGCCCCGCCCATCCAACAATCTTCGAGACAAAGACGGTGCTTACAAAGTCCGATTCATTCCGATTTTCGGAACCGCACTCTCCAAATATGTCGGCCCCGTCACACATATGGACAAAGCCGTTCCAATGGCTGAGACCGGCTGCCGCATGGTCGCAGAGATGTTCAATGACTATCAGAACAAACTCTGTAAAAAAGGTCTTTATGCCGACCCCGCGGTCATTCAAAACTGGCCGCTTTTCGACTTCTCTCACTACCGGGGACAAGACCTGTTTACCAAGGCAAAACAAAAGACACCGGTCTTCGGCGCCAATCTCACACAGGAACTCTTTGAAATCATCACGCCGCCTGTGGCCAAAGGCCACATCTGGTGCGGCGACGCCACGCATATCTGTTTTGAATTAACAGACATTAAGCCAAAAGAGCACAGCTTCACCATTGCGCTCTATTGCTACAACCTGTTTCCGCTGGTCACGATTGAAAAAGACGGCACCCTGTCACAGAACTTTGACAACGAGTTCACACGGCTTCCCATGACCCACATCGGCCTGTATGAAGTCCGAACCAAACCAAACTACAAATTCATCAGTACGGACGCATATGACATCACGACATTGATGCAATATGGCCCCACCGAGCTATACACGCTCATCAGTCCGGAACACCTCCACTGGCCCGCAAAAAATATCGAACTATATCAAAACACCATTCTGCAGGCCTATGTGGACTTTAATGAGGTGTTCCGCCGGTCCAACCACAATCCGAAAAAGATGTTCCAGAACTATATGTTCAACGCATTTATGCTGATGAATCTGGCCGATGAACTGGAACCTGACGAACCAAACACCATCAAACTCACACATCCGCTGACCCGCGGGCGAAAAGATTCCTACATCGTTGTACGGAACCTGAACGAATGTGACATTGGTGAGACCACAGAAGACTTAACACCATCCGAACAGCCCTTGTATCAAAATACCAAAGCCGTCACGACCCTGGTTTATCCAAACGACGAAACGCCCGAACCGCAGACCGACTCGGAAACACTCACCGACATCCTGGACAAAAGCCTTGCGTTTCTAAACCAGGTTCCGGTCAAATTTCATCGAGAAACATTCCCCGGAGGTGACCCGGCAGATGGCCAATGAACCAATGCATGGCTACCAGATATACGCCAAGGAATTTGTCAAACAGCATCCTTACTGCGGCCTGTTTCTGGACTGCGGACTGGGCAAGACCCGTATCACACTGGAAGCACTGAAGGAACTAAATCCCGGGCAACATGTTCTGGTCATCGCGCCAAAAACAATTGCCCGAAGCTCCTGGCTCAACGAAATCAAAAAATGGAACATGCCCATACGGACAAAATCCCTTGTGGTCGACGACAAAGACCGGTTGCTCACCCGAAAAAAACGGCTGGCGCTCTACGAGGAAATCCCGAACATGCCGCCCAGCGTATACTTCATCAACCGCGACCTGTTCAGCGACCTTGTCGATTATCTGTGCAGCAAAAAACCGCCCTACTGGTATTTTCCCACAATCGTCATCGACGAATCACAGGGATTCAAAAGCCACAGCTCCGTTCGGTTCAAACAAATGAAGCGCGTCAGACCAGTCTGCTCCCGCGTCATTGAGCTGACAGGCACCCCGGTTCCGAAAGGCCTGATGGACCTGTGGTCTCAAATCTATATCCTGGACGGCGGCGAACGATTGGGCCGAACAATCACGCAATACCGGAACACCTGGTTCCAGCCCTGTAAATGGGCAAACGGCTACGCCGTTGACTGGGAACCCCTGCCGGGAGCAAAAGACGATATCTATAATCGCATCAAGGACATCGTCATCAGCATGGAAAACACGACCCTCCAACTGCCGGAACTCATCGTCAATGAAATCCCCGTCTACATGGATGAAGACGAGAAGAAACGATACAAAAAGTTCGCACGCACACAGGTGCTCGACCTCACAGACGGTGGAGTCATCACAGCCGCCAACGCGGCAGTCCTGCAGGCAAAGCTGTCGCAAATGGCGTCAGGCGCCATTTATACAGACCCTGAAACAAAAGAGTTTGAAATCATCCATGAGAAAAAACTGGATGTTCTGGAGCATATCATCAATACCACAGGCAGTCCCGTCCTTGTCGCCTATTGGTATCAAAGCGATGAAAAGATGATATGCGACAGATTTCCGCAGGCCGTAGTCTTCGACGGTTCTGCACACCTGACCGACGAATGGAACAAGAGAAACATCCCGGTCATGCTCTTACAGCCTGCGTCATCCGGCCGCGGCGTCAATCTCCAATACGGCGGACATGTCATCGTATGGTACACGATACCATGGAGCCTTGAATGCCATGACCAGACCTACAAACGCCTGTACCGGCAAGGACAGACACAGCCCGTTATCATGCACTACCTGCTGACAGACGGTACGATTGACCAGAGGATTCTGTCCTCTGTCAGATTAAAGCATCTCAATGAACAAGAATTACTGGACGCCGTAAAAGTAACTCTTGAGGATGCAGATGCCTTGTCGTCCTCTATGACGCACTAAAGTGCGTCCATCATCAGCCGGCTAAAGCCACAATGCCCGAAAAATATCCGTTCTTTATCAAACAACAAGCACCTATTTCATATGGTTGCTTTCAAATTTATTTTTCGATTTTTCCCACAGCGGCTTATAAGCCGCTGTCGGGGAAAAAGTTGCATTATAAAGGCGCATTGCGTGCAAACTGCCTGATTTATCAGCTTTTTGAAACTTTCGCTCATTGACAAATGCGACAAAAAAGACTATAATCAGGCTTGTCAGGAGTTTGCAAAAACTCTCATAACGACTATCATCCTGAAAGGAGCAACATCCCATGGCCACCAAGAACAGAACCATCTCTGCCAACCAGCTTCCCGACAATACCAACTTCCTGATTTCCGGCCGCGTCACCTATTCCCGTATCCGGTCACAGGTTGCCGGCGAGGAGCTGGACCGTACCAACCGCCGGCTGCAGGCTGCCGGACGTAGCGTCCACACCCGTCCCTATACGACACTGACCATCTGCGACGCCAAGGTCGTACGGGCTGACCCCAACGCGCCCATGATGGCGCCCGAGGAAATCTTCGCGACTGAGAGCCTGTACACCAGCAGTCAGCCCAATTCTCCCGGTCTGTGCTACAGCGGCTACAACACCGGCTCCTATCTGCCCCGGCTGTGCGTCCGCAACGGCTCCAACGTCACCGAGCTGGATGCCTCTCAGATTGCGGGCGAACTGGCCGCCGGTCTGCTGGTCACCATGGTCATGCGTGTCTACAATTCCGGCAAGCAGAACAAGGGTATCTCCATGGACACCATCATCGTCGATGAACCCATCCGATTCTATCAGGGCGGCGGCATGAACCTGGAGAAGTATGGCCTGACCATGAACCTGCAGCCCAACCGTCAGCCTGCACAGCCCGTTCAGGCTCCCAGCGGCGCTCCGCAGATGCCCGCGGCCTATCCTCAGACCGGCTATGCCGCTCCTGCCGCACCCGCTCAGCCTGCGGCTCCCGTCCAGGCTCCCGCTCAGCCCGTACAGCCGCCCGCGGCGCCTTACACGCCCGGTATGGACACCATGCCCTTCGGCGGCGCTGCCGCACCCAATCCCTACGGCGCTCCTGTGCCTCCGGCCGGCCCCTATATGCCTCCCGTGCCTCCCGCACCGCCTGCGGCGCCTGCCTACGGCACGGACATGATGGCGCCTGAGGCCCCCGCACCCGGCGCACCCGGCATCATGTACGACCCCAACGCGCCTGAGCGCAGCTACTAAGCCCATTCAGGCACAACCCGATTTCGCTAATACAACGGCGCATGCCGATGTAGTCCTATGATGTCATGCCCCGCACCCTGACAAGTGCGTAATCATTGCGTAAAACGGGAAACATGACGACAACAATACGCCCCGTGGTAAACCACGGGGCGTATTTCCTAAAAGATTACACAATGAGACGAATGTTGGAGCAGAAAGGAGAACCCATGAGCAAACTCGATGCTACCGGCATCCAGGAAAACCTTACCCCGGAAGACGTATACAACATGTTCCCGGCCTTCTACGGCAACCCAATGATACAAGACCTTGCCGGAAAGCCCTACTGGACCATCTCCGACAACAGCAAAAAGCCCATTGACATGGGCGCGCTTCGTGTCGAACAAAAACTTGTAGGATGCCTGAACTATGAGGACAGCACTGTAACAATCCGTGAACTGCTCGAACTCATCCCCAATGCCAGCAACCATGCTTACCGGCTGGACTCCGACCGAGACGGCTATGTCTGTCTGGATATCGAACCATCCTGCCCCGAAAACATCAAGAAAAAATTACTCCAGCTGAACTATGTATACGGCGAGACCAGCCTGTCCGGAAAAGGCCTCCATCTGTTCTTCGAAGAGCCGGACATCATTCAAAAATATCCGGAAGCTCTAAAAAAGACAGTCCTGAAGGAGAAGCACAAGTATTACGAAGTCCTGCGAGACCACACTGTGACCTTCACACGCAACGTTCTTCGCCAGCCCAAAGGCACCAAAGACTTTGCGGAACTCTATGAAAAACTCTGCAAAGAAGTCAAGCCGACCGTCATCAAAGAATTCGATTATACCAGTATTGAGCCGGAAATCGAGCGCTTCGATGAAATCGCCATGTATCTGATTCAGAGCACTTCGCAGTACACGAAAACCGTTGACTACTTCCACGGCGACCACAGTGCGCTCGAATTTGGGTTTTTCGCCTTCGTTTACCGACGGCTGAACAACCTGCTGTCTACGGGATTGTTCAAAGACACGCAGTACGATGACAACCAGCGTATGTGGATTTTGTATCTTGTCTGCAAAGACCATCTGCCGTTTCCTCACAGAAAAAAGCATGACGAACAACGAGCGGGCATGCCCTGGCTACTCTACCTCTGCCACGAAGTCATCGCCAAATTCAACGACCCCGACAAGGAGGAACCTGATACATGACCTACGACAAATCCATTATCGGACTCGCCCAACACATTGCGGACACGCAAATGGTTGGTGACGACCGTGCATCTTTCCAAAATGCCCTTGACGAGTTCCAACAGAAAGCGAGCACGCTCAGCCTGACAGAGCCCAACCAAAGTGCGGAACTCCGGGCGTTCACCAAATCGATGCTCACCCTCATGGCCAATACATTGGCCATCGGGCAAAAGCACAAGATTGCTGATTCAGAAATCGATGCCGCTCTGGACGACCTGTTCCAGAAACGCGGCATCACGGCAACCCCTCCGTATATTCCAAAGCGACTGAAAGGAGATTGACCCATGAAGTATATCATTGTTGGCCGTTCCGGCACTGGAAAGACCACACTGGAAAACATGCTGGAACAGCGGGGAATGAAAATCCTTTACACCAAGACGACCCGGCCCATGCGCGGTCAGGACGACACCAACTATGTGTTTCTGACCGAAAAAGAGGCCGACGCCATTCCCCAGGAGGACAAGTTCCTGTATACGGAATTGGACGGAGCTCAGTATTTCACGTCCAAGAAGGACATCCTGGACGCCGAGGTCATGATTTTGGAGCCCACCGGCGTATGGGAGGTTCTCAACGAATTTCCCAACAACGCATTTCATGTTATCTACATGAGAGAAAGCGACCCGGCGCTGCGAAAGCAGTTCGCCCTCGCCCGGGCCTCTCGTCCCGGAGTCAATCAGCAGGATGCCATCGCGGCTTTTGCCCAGCGTGTGATGGAGGAAGACGCGCGGTTCAAGCAGTTTGAGAAGACCATGGAGACCTCCATGGAAAATCAGACGGCCATTGCGCCCAACGCAACACGGCTCATCCAGATTTCCAACGACTACACGGACGCGACTCTCTCCAGATGGGCCGACTGGCTGATTGCACAGGCCCGTATGATGAACAACCTGAACATCATTGTTCAGCAGTGCATCGACCTGGACATCATCAACGTCAACGACCGCGGAGAAATCGCCGTAGAGGACATGGAGAAAAATGTCCGCTACGTAGACCGGGAATACTTCCTGGACATGCTGGCCAATGATGACGCAGCAATCTCCATCCTCATCCACGGCTGGCTGGCACATCATGTGAACATCGGTGTTCCGGATGAACTGACCGTATCGGAAGAAAACGAACCGGCCACCACCGAACCGGAGGCGCAAACCGCCGCAACACCTGACGCGCAAACTGCCGCAACACCCGACACCTTCACAGATAAGTCCAATCAGCCCTTCTCTGCATAAAGGAGGAAACGGCATGGACATTACAAAAGAAAAATATGGTTCGTTCAGAGTCTTCAATCCCTTCCGAGCCATTCAGGGGCACCAGAGCCGGCTTTGCGCCATCAATCCCGGCTCCCCCCGCACTGCCTGGGCTCTCACAGACGAGAGCACCGGCAACATCATCGACACCATCGTTGGTTCCAAACAAAATGCCATCCAGCGAGCCACGGATATTCTGACAAAGCCCGCGGACGATAAGCTGACACGCGCTCAACTTATCGATATGCAGGAACAGTATGGCTTCGTGTTCGGTGTCGTCGCCATGCCCAAGGAAGACATCGAGAACACCATGGACCTCGGCGACTATCTGAAACAGCAGTTTACCGACTGTCCTGTCTCCGAGTTTACATACAACATTGTTGGCGCGGATGACGAAGCGCAGACCATCAGCTTCTATGTCTCCGGCCAGCTGGAACTGTAACAACGGAGGGGTAATCATGCTCAAAACCAACGAAACCCTGGACATCCTGCTCACGCAGGAACAAAAAACCGCATTTCTGGCCAATGAACAGGCTCATGCCAAAAAAATCTTCCGCGCAGGCTGTGACGGCTACGCGCTGATTCAAAAGACCAACGGCACCGTCCTGCTCCGTGTATATGGCCATGACGCCTACAATTCCGATTGGGCCAACGTCCACAATCAGGTCTACGGCGAACTGCTGTCCTCCGACTCCTGCGAACGCGTCCTGTTCCATGGACAGATGCTCGTCATACCGGCCTCTCTGGCCAATCTGATATACGCCCAAATGTCGGAGAACATCCTCCACGACACACTGGTTGACCGCGTTCATGCTATGGACGCAAACCAGCCGGAGCTGTTTACAGCATTCCGAACCACTTGCGACAATATCGTCGGCGATGAAGAACTCATGGTTCAGATGACAAATCGTTTCCGCAATCTGGACAACCCGGATGAACCGGTCTCCAAAAACCTTGACCGGGCCATTCTGGACACCCTTGAAGATTGGATGACCCGCCATGACGCCGCCGGTCTGTAAATGCGGGGAACCTATCCAGCCCCATGTAAAGCGCTGCCCCAACTGCCGGCGCAAATGGCCGCACAGCGGACTCCGGATTCCGACAAAAGGCCGGCCCATCAACCTGTTCGCCGCCATAGCACCTGTCTTGCTGGTAATCAGCATATTCATTCCCGGCGGATACAAACTTGCCGCCATCACAACCATCATCAGCCTCATCGGCCTGCTCGACAGCCTGTACCGGCAACAATACGGCGCAGTCCTGTCCGGCATCTGCCTATGGCTGAGCCTGCTGGTGATTTCATTATTCTATCTTGTCGCCCGGTTTGCCTACGCCGTATTCCATGGCTTCTTCGACTGGTTCTTCGGATACGACATCGGGCCCTTCGAATTTTTCTGAAACAGATAACCCCCGCTCCATATCGGAGCGGGGGTTTATTTTTTTCAAGACCCAAGGTCCTTTGCAACCCATGCAAAGAAGAAGAAAAACAGATAAATCAGGCCCATAAAGACCAGATGTGCCAGATTCAATATCAGACCCAGTATCGAAAACAGAGTTCCGGACTGGCCCCTCATTCGGGCCAGTACCAGACCGATAATACAGAACACGACGCCGGCCGCGGCAATCAGAATGCCGACTATGACAAACGGCCAGCATCCGAGGCCCATCCCGAACCCAATCATAGAAAATCCATTCATAGACCGATTCGAGCCATTGTCGATATAGAATCCATACTTCGGCTGCCGGGCGCCGCACCAAGAACACTGTTTCTGCCGCTCCTGTACCATATGGCCGCACTTCCGGCATGGGTACTCAGCTATCATATTTGTCCTTCAAGTCTTCCAATGTAGGGTCGTCGATTTTATCCACAGGCGTATTCAAAATCCGTTCGGTCTCCGCGGCCTTTTCCTTCTGACGCTTCAGAACGTTCCGAACAATAACCACGACTACGACAGCGACAACAATGATGACCGCTGCAATGGCCACGGTCTGGCCCGTTGTCATCTGCGTATCCATGATGCGTTCGCCGGCATCACGGAACGCCCGGGCGAACATCTCGTCCTCGTCATAATCGCTCCAGAAATAGTAATCCACATAGTCGTACAAAATTTCCAGAGCCTCCGCGTCGTCCAGCACGACCTTGGCCTGCGAACCGGTACATGCCGCCATCATATAGTCCGTGCCGCCGTCCTGACACTGGAACACAAAGACCATATGGCCCTCGTCGCTGAACATCTGGTCATAAACCTGATTGGCGTACTCCCAGACTTCATCGCCGGTGGGACTGTAATCGCCGTTTATCTGGTCCGTAATGACCAGATACGGCTGTACCCCTGTGGCATTATAAAAGTCCATCAGACCGTCTTCCAACACAGCCGGCGACGAAATCCAGCCCATGGCAGAATCATCATACCATGCGCTGGATAAGGTCACATATTGACCGTCCAGCTTTTCCCGCTCAATCGTCGACCGGGTGATATCGCCCGACCCGCCGGAAAACCCGTAAGGAAACATGGAAGGAATCGCAACAAACGCCGCAATGACAATCAGCACGATAGCCGTAATCAAATAGGTCGCCAGCGTAGGCCGGCCACCGCTTACATAAACCGTACTGCGATGATACCGGGGGCCGTGATGATAGTGAAACCCGCCGCCGGGAGGACGGGGTCTAAAACCCCCGCCACCGCCGAAAGACCGGCCGCCTCGGCCTCCTCCGGACGAAGACCGGAACGACCCGCCTCGGCTCCCGCCGGACAGGCCTCCACCTCCGCGGCCGCCACCGCCGCCGCCCCGACCCATTACGCTTCACCCTGGCCGCCGCCCGCCATTTTGGCCTTCAGGGCCGCCAGTTCCGCCGCGACAGAAGGAGACGCGACACCATCATACTTGGCCTTCAAATCCTCGGTGCTGTCGCCCGCATTGCCCACCAGCTCGGCCTCCGCCTGCGCGGCGTCCAGCTGAGCCTGTGCTTTATCGGCCATACGGTCAAAGGCCTCCAGCGCACCGGAAGCCCCTGCGGCGCCCGCAGTCATCTTATTGATGGTCTTCTGGGTCTTCGCCACAGCCGCCGTAGCCTTGATATTGGCCTTCCGAGCCTCCAGTGCCTCGATATCGCTGACCAGCTTATTGTGGGCTGCACGCATCTGGTCGGCATGACCCTTCGCCGTGGCGTATGTACGCTGGGCCTCGGCCAGACGGGTCTCGGCCTGCTGTTTCTTCGTCAGGAATGTCGTGGCGTCAGCGTCGTTCCCGGCCATGACAGCCTTCTCGGCATACGCCATCAGCTCATTGACCTCAGCCTGCGTCTCGTCCACGATGCGCTTACAGCGCTTCTCCTCGGCCATAACCGCCGCGGTATTGGCACGGACTTCGGCCAAGTCCTCCTTCGCGTTCCGAAGATACTGGTCCACCATCTTCCCGGGGTCCTCCGCCTTGTCCAACATCGCATTGATATTGGCAGACAGAATGTCTCCAATCCTCTCGAAAATTCCAGCCATACCTGTTCAATCCTTTCTGCTAACAATATATTGAGACTGTTCTGACAACAGTATCTCACTCAGCCCACTGAATATCAACGGCGCCTCCTGCGCAGGCAACATGCGCATAAGCCGCAAACTCATCATTCCGCACGAACTTCTCCAAATCCGATTGACCCTGCTGGCCAAACACATCATCGGGAACAATCACGACAGCCAAATCCATTTGAGTTCCATACATCGCCAAAGACCCGGCCATTTGCACGACCGACTCCCGACTTGTAAACTCACTCTCCTTGATTTCAATCATTGCCTGCAACTGCAAACCACTGTCCGCCAAAAATGCCTCAAAACTTGCGTCTTCAGACAACACATCAGACACAACAGCATTTGAAACCGTATAATACACATTTGCGGTCTCAAAATAAGTTCTTGCGCAGTCCTCCAAAAAAGCGACAGTCTCATCTTCATATTGGACCGCAATCAAATTATCCCGATACGAACCATCATCCTGCTGTTCCAAATAGACGGGCGTATCATACAATTCCGTCTCCGCCAAAAAGCCGGAACCAGACCTCTTTTCAAAACTGACACTGGTCTCCAGCTTCTCAGACATTGCCGACATTGCGGCCTCGTCCTCTTCACTTGCGCCACAGGCCGACAACGAAAAAACAGAAACCACAGCCAACAGAAAAACAACCCAGCGCTTTCGCATCACACATGCCTCCGCTTTCTTGATTTATCAAAGGTTTTTTGATATAATTACTTCAATGACATATTGGACTCGGACTCATCCAGTTCCTGCTTTTCATAAACACCCTCATGTGCATCAGGAAGAACTGTACGAATTACAGGCGGCGCTTCCTGAACCGGAACAACATGACGCCTGTGTTTATAAAGCAAAATCAACAGAACACCAATGATGACCGCATCAATCGGGCCGAAGAACCATGGCTCCAAAAAGAAGGTGGGAATGCGAATCAAAACAGCCAGCGCATCCATCATATTGGCAACCGCATGAAGTATCATCACAATCCAAATGCGGTCTGTCAACTCCATACACAGCGCGTAAAACAGACCCATGACCACCGTTACATACATCTGCGGCAAATTCCCATGTAAAACGGAAAACACCAGAGACGATACAATGGCCGCCGGAAACACGCCGAACGCATCCCGCAAATGCTTATACCAAAGACCGCGGAACAACAATTCCTCTGTAATCGGAGCGACACACAAGGTCAAAAGCAGATACAAGAGTACCGGCGCATTCTCCAATGATTCAGAAAAATAAGCGTTTGAATCAAGGGAGATGATATATGTTGCGGTTACCTGACTCATCAACCAGATAGGAACCTGAATCGCCAGAAAAAAGAGAAACTGTCTAGTGGAAACAGATGGACGAACTTCTGATTGATGAAGGCGATACCATATGCCAACGCCTATCGCAAAAACCAAGTCCACGACAAGCGTGACCATAATGGCGTTCAATTCTGTCAAAGACAACAGAAACGCCAAAATCAACTCCAAAAGAATAACCCCTGTTAAAGCAACAGGGCATAGTATTTTCCGCATTGCTCCACCTGTCACAATCGTCAATCCTTTCTTCCGTCTTTTTCTATTATAATCATAAAATGCTGATAAATCAAGGTTTTTGCGAAAAATTTTCCGTAACCGGAAAAACAACTGCAGACGTTGCCGTCTGCCGGAAAAAATAGAAAGAGATTTCTCTACAAATGAGATATTTCACAATCTAAAATAAGGAGGTCTGTACCATGGAGTACGAGTATGACATCAATCAAATCTGTCCCCCTCTTTGGGACGACCTTTCTCCCGAATATAAGCGTGAGTATGAGCGTGATGTAGCCGCTCAGAAGGCCCGTGAGAAAATCGTAAAATTCGACGGTGTAAACACGCACATCTGGACGAAAGGCGTACATCTGGAACCCGGCATCTACACGGAGCAGTTCAGAGGCTCTCCGGCCAACATCACCAGATGCATGAATAACTTCCACAAGGTTTTCAAGAAGAACTACGATGGAAACGGCCGTATCATCGATACGGAAACTGCACAGTTGCCCAACGGCACCTGCATGTACCTGACTTTCGAACTGTTCTAACACAGCAATCCCGTCGTGTCACACACGGCGGGATTTCTTCATCTCATACTGGAAAGGAAGTATCGCATATGCAAATCATCACCAGTCTGACTGCCGTAAACGCGGCACATCTGGCCATCCCTTCCGACATCACAGCAGATGACTGCCGTAACATCACGGCAAATCTATTATCAGCCTGCTGTGACGACGACGAGCATTATTACGCTGAATCCTTCCTGAGAGACGACCCGGATATGCTCCGGAAAAACATCATATTCGGTCTGGAGCATCCCAAACAAATCCAATGTGCTGTTCAGGATTGGAACCAAACCATCCAGCAGGAATTCATCGACAAGTTAAAAACAGCCTTTCCCGACGGCTTCATGGTTCCGTCCACAGTTCCCCTGGACAACGGACAATCCAATCAACTATATGAAGCCGCCTGCCAAATCAACAACACATGGCAGCGGCACGCCCATTATGCCGTCTATCTGGAAAACGAAGTCGGATACCCCTATCTGCGCACATTGCTGACCTCACGCGAGACACAGGACATCACAGCCAATCCCGAACGATTCCTTCTCGTCACACTTTATTTGCCCTGAACAGAGCAAGACAGCGGCAGGTCATCCCGCACAGGCCAGTTCTCTCTCTATAAGATAAGACAGTCCAAAGGACTGTCTTATTTCCGACAGGGGCTTGAATGCCCCTATAATCAAAAGACCGGAAATGCGCTTACGCTTACGGTTGATATCATAGAGAATGTAACGCCGGATATCTACAAGATATCGTGCATGCACAAGCAGACCGTCTGAAAAGACGGTCTGCTTTTCTTTTTACGCTTGCCATATTTCATTCCATTTGCTATAATATTCTCTGATAAATCAGGATTTTCAGAGAAAGGAGAGCCATGAATCGAACTCACATAAGCGCCATCCTATGTATGCTGGTATTTATTTTGACCGGTTGTCAAGCCACACCGGACGGCCCGTCCGCTGAATTATACGATGGCACCACGGTCTATCAAAACCAGCTCTCCATGGGCGTCGGCTATGAATTTTCAGATTACGACATCGTGCCCGGATTTACGCTGGAATATCAGTCCGGCTACGACGGGCGAATTACCACCATCCGCTGCAACGACCGGTCTATGACCTACGGCGACCTGATTGAAGAATATCAGGACACATTTCCGGAAAACTACACCGTCGGTGTCCGGGAATACGTCGAAATGCTGGGGTTCAGTGCTGTATGTGTTACCGATGACACACTAACCGAAGAAACCGTGGAGACCTTCACCCGGTCTGACATATACATAGAAGAAGCCGAAAACTTCGACATTATCTATACGCTGTCCGACATCACCATAGACGGCTATTCCACGACAAACCTTGACCGCATGATAGACGTACTGGGCAGACCGAGATTCGCCGCGGTATCCTGGGACGAAAGCGGCAATTTCATTACCGCGGACTACTATTGGGACATGGGAAACGACAGATACCTGACCGTCCTAAACTCCGGCGCAATTCGTTTTCAATCCCGTGAATATCTCGTTCATAACAGGCCCATGTTTGAACCATTTCTAACAGAGGAGGAATGACCGCAATGGCCGAAAAATATCTGTGGGAAAACATCCGAACCGTAGAAACCCTGGCGCAAATCGCAACCAACATGTCAGACCAGGCCAAAGCCCTGACACAGAAGGAATTAACAGAAGCAGACCTGCCGGCCTGCCAGGACCTGCTCAAAAAACTGCCTGTCCTGCTGTCCACACTGGTTCGCCGGGTAGACCGGCAACAAAATCAAATCATGGAGCTGACGCAATGGCTCTATCAGAATATTCCGGAAAACCAAATGCTGAAACTACTCATTCACGCAGGTATCGACCGAAGCGAACTGGTCTACTGCTACAATGTAGACGCCGGCACAGCCCTGCGGGCACAGTGGGAAGCGGAAAAGGAGGCAAAGCAAAATGGCCAGTGAAAAAATCAACGTGCAGGCTTACATGGCAAATGAAAACCTGCACGTTAAAACAGATGACGGCGTGGTATACTTTACAGTCCACGCGCTGGTAAATCAAAAGGACGGAACCCAAATCCCCGTCATGTTCAAAAGCGGATTCTATCTCAACGCCGATATGACAGTCGTAAAAAACACAATCGTCAATACGCTGAAATCTCTTTACGCGACCGCCGAATCCATCCGGCTCATTTCCGGTGATGAATACAGCGAATTCTGCTATCAACATCCGGAGTATAAACCGCAGACAAAGACCAACTACAAGAAATTCATCGACGCCATTTAATCAGACTGTATTTCCACATCTTCCACAGGGTTTTCCACAGGCGCCGTTGAAAGCTCTCCCGTCTCCTCAACCGGAGACGTATCAGACTCCGGCTCGTCCAATGGATTCAAACTCGCTGAAACCTCTGGCTCTGGTTGCTCCAGAGCCTCCTGTTCCGCCCGTCGGTCCAGCTCCAATTGAGCAACGTCCTCCCGAAACGCCAGAACATCCACATATTGATTGACCGAATCCCGAACATCGTCGCCGCTTAACTGCGGAACATCAAAATTCCCGGCAAGCACGGATTCCACGTAATCCATAGAATCCACGACCACATCCCGGTCAAGCCCCACAGGGAACACCAAAAACCGCTGCGTATAAATCAGATTCGGGTCTTCGATATGATTGAACTCGGCCAGCTCCTGAATCGTAAATCCGGAATGATTTGAAATATAAGTCAACGTATCGCCCCATCGAATCCGATACAGCAGCAAGCCTGTATAAATCGGCTCTTCTTTCTCCGGTTCAGGCGCCGGTTCCGGCTCAGGTTCACTTGAAATAGACACATCGGGCGTCTCCGGTTCTTCTTCCACAGGCTGATAAATCAAGTCCTCACTGTTTTCAGTCAGCCAATATTTTGTATCCGGAGGCGCATGAGAACCGGAAAACCGGCCCACCGCGACCACACAAACCAGACACGCCAATACCACAGAGGCCATGGTCACATAGAACTTCGTCATGGTCTTCTTACTGGGGTCTTTCCGTCTTTTTTGCTGCATACCCTAACGGCCCCTTTCCATCCAAGATATCTCTATTATATCAAAATATCCTGATAAATCAAGGAGTTGACGCGAACATGTCGGTCAAAACCACATTCATCATGCTGGCTGTTATCGGATGCGCAACCCTGATTCTCGGAATCGCCCTACACATCATCGGCACAAGACAAAGCGACGCCGGCTCATCAAAAAAGAGCATCGGCAACACCTGCCTGTTCACCACAGGCCTTTGTATTATCATTGCCGCCATTCTGGTCATACTGACCACCGCGGCACTTCGTCATGGCCTGTACGACTACGAACTCACGGTGCCGCAATTGATTACAGGTCTGCGATATTCGCCGGAAGAAGACACGCTCCCAGAAGACCTATCCGACAGCCTCATTATCTATTACAGGTTTACATGTGATGACTGCGAAGAAATCTACGACGACCTGCGGCAGAGCTTCCTGGGCTACGACAATGTGTACTGGATATCCACCAGGTCAGAACAGGGCAAAGCCCTGCGGGAACTCTACCCGGTGGAGCAAGTGCCGACCGGAATTTACATCGACAGTGAAAACATTCCCCATCGTTATCTGCTCATGACCAGAACCGATGAGGCCACAGTCCTGGATACAGAAGTCGTTGACCGACTCAAAGATTTAATGGCTCAAAACATACAATAAAAAGAGCGCCCATATGGGCGCTCTTTTTTTAATACCTCTCAATCCGACTGCCATTCGGCGTCTTGACGACCGTAATGCTCTGCGGGAACCTGGACTTCATCGAAATGTCATGGGTAATGGCCATGATTTTCAGATTGGAATACCGGGACTGCACAGCCTCCAATGCATCGCAATAGGCCTGCCCGCCCATACCGTCCAAAAACGGCGGCTCGTCAATAAAGAGAAAGCCGAGAGACACACCAGACTTCCGGCTTCTGATTTCAGCCAGTGCCAAAATCACGGAGAGAGACACCTTTACCTTCTCACCGCCGGAACGGGACATATACGGCAGCGAACCTGTAATCGTATCATGCACAATGATATCCAGAGTTGTAACTTCCTTGTTCTTATTGCTCTTGAGGGTCTTTTCCGTCTTAAACTCGACGGACATCCGACCGGCGGACATCTGCGACAGAATCGCGGTAGACGAAGCCTCCAACACCGGAATAATCGACCGAATGATATTATGCCGGATGCCATCCGTCGAAAAAACTTTCTTGAGCGTGTCATAATCCAAAGCGACCAGCTTCAAATCCTTCTGCGCCTTCAACAGGGCGTCACACTCAGCCAGCTTTTTATTGGCGTCTTCCCGCTTCTCTTTCAGACGGCCAATATCCAAAGCGATAGCCTGTACACGCTTGTCCTGCTCGTCAATCTGTTGATTGACCTGTGCCAAAGACTGCTGAACCTGAGCCAGACCCGCGGCGGTCTGCTGGTCCTCCTGAATTTTCGTCTTCATGTCCAGAATGGCCTTGTCCATATCAGACAGTTTGTCCTGAATGGTCTTGACCAACGACGCCGCCTGTTCACGGCTCTGCTTTGCCAGCACCAGTTCGCCTTGCTTATCCACCCACACATGGGCTTTCTGAACAAGCTCATCCAGCGCCTGGTATTCTGCTTCGAACGCATCAATGTCTTTCGTCTCCGCCACAAGCACAGACAGCTCATCCGCCAGCTTACGCAGCCGAGATTGAGAAGCCGCGATATCCTGTTCCAATTCAGAAAAAGATTTTTCCTGAAGCGTCAGCTGCTCTTTTTTACCGGCCAGCGTCCGATACAAAACAGCATCGCCCTCACATGCGGCCATCTCCCGCTTCGCGGACATCAACGCATTGTCCAGCTTGTCCACACAAATCTTCTGCTGTGTAATCCTGGTTTCCAACTCCAACACACGGGCAACACAGTCCTGAACCTGCTTATCCAGGGCAGACAACTCGGCCTCGGTTTCGGGGAGCATCTGCTGAGCCTTTTTCGCATCCGCCAGAAAACTGCACTCAGCCTTTTCGATATCGAGACAGTTGCAATCAGACAGCAGACGCACCCGCTTTTGCAGAGCAAGGAACTCGGTTTCCTTTTTCGCCTTTTTCCGCTCTGCCGTACCAACAGCCTTCTGTGCCGTCACCAGCTCAGCCTGCAAATTGCCGGCCGTCGTCTGCGCCGCATCTTTCTCACCCGTCAAATCCGTAACGCGGCGATTGGCGTCCTCATACTTCGCATACTGAACCTGTAATTCCGGCTCCTTCGCAAGAGCCAGCCGCAAGTCATCCAACTGACTCTGCAGAACATCCCGGCGGTTCATCCGGCTCTGAAGTTCAGCCTCCGCCGACGTCTGCTCGTCCTTTACCTGCTGAAGCCGCTGGAGCTTCACCTGATTGGCCGAACGAACCGTCTGCATGGCCGTGAGCTTCTGCTGATGCTCCTGATACGTCAGCACGCCCTGTAAAATCTCAGATTCCTGTGCAATCAACGCATCCGCCTGCTGAATTTTCCCATTCTGCTCCGACAACATATCCTGCTGAGCCTGACGGTCTGTCAACCGCTCCGTCAACCAGACTTGCGTCTGTTCCGCCCGCTTCAACGCGGCCTGCATCGACTGTTCCTGAGAGACCAACTGAGCACTCTGCATCCGCAGACCGGACAACTGGGACTGAATATCCTTCGACTGCGTCTGCAGCAAATTCAACTCGCCATCCAGCATATCAAGATTATCCAGGCCGGCCCGCAGAACATTCTCCTGTGCCGCCAAATCCCGAGCCTGCCTATTGATGTCCACAATCTTATTCGCGGCCATCGTTTCCAGGTCATCATAAATACCGAGGCCCAAAATACTGCCGAGAATGTCCATACGGGCCTCTTTATCAGCCTCCAGAAACAGACCGTACTGGTCCTGCATAATCAAGGCACAGGCCCGGAACGTCAGAGAGTCCATACCAACAAGCTCTTCAATCCGAGCCTGCGTGTCCTTTGTCTTCGAACAGGACAGACTGTCCCATGAACCATCTGCCAACTTCTGCTCCAGGTCCAATGTAATCTTACCAGCTTTCGCACGCCGGCGCGTCACCCGAAAGACCTCATCACCTAATGAGAACGTAAAGCGAATCATGCCGCTTTTCGCCTTCGGGTCATTCCGAATCCAGCCTGTCAAATCACCCTCGCGCGGCTCCTCATAGAGTGCGTCACAAATGGCGTCCATAAACAAACTGGACTTTCCGGCGCCATTCTCACCATTGATGGTGCAAAACTGAATATTGGAAAAATCAAAACACTCTTTCGCGTAATTCCGATAATTCTCCACCGCAATTTCCAACGGAAGCAGAACACCTGCATGGGTTCCATGATGAGTGAGCGCGTTGACCTCCGTAAACAACGGAGCCGCCAACTGGAGCAACCGCTGAATATCAGCATCGTCCATATTTTTCGAATGCAAATAATCATCCAAATTGGACTCAGGAGTGCTCTCCTCCGTCATGGATAACCCGGAAAGTGTATTCATGACCTTAATCGGCGAAATCTCAGACACATAAAATGCGCCTGCCGCACGAAGCGCCGCTTGTGCGTCCGCATGATTAAAGAGTTTGTTGTTGACATCCGTACAGCTATAACGAACCCGCACGATTTTGCCCCGCAGACCGGGATAACTGGACAGTTGCAGGTTCTTATCATTGATGCTGGCAATCTGACCATCTGTCAACATAATCGTCTGAAACTCCCGGCCCTCCAGCTGAACAAACCGGGACTGAACTTGAGCACCGTCAATATCATGAATCCAGAAACCCCGCTCCTGGCCTTCATCATTGAAATTCAGCTGCATCAATGCCCCGGAATAATACACCGGTTTTCCGGAACCGACCCGCTGAGGCTTATGGATATGCCCAAAACAGCACAGCGAAAACGGAGACTGTTGGAGCGTATCCTGAGCAAACGTCGGGTCCACTTCAGAAAACAACGCAGTCTGACCAGACTCCATATTGGCTCCGCCAATCGTATAATGCGCGGCCAAAATAGATGGCACCCGGGGATTGACCTGCTGACTCATCTCCTGAACCAATTTTACCAGCTCCCGGCTGTAAAAAACACTGTCATTTTCGGCCGTATCATTGACTGCGTCAAACAGCGCTTTATCAAAACCGGGAATACAGGCCACCTGCAGAAACTGACCGGACTTACCCGTATAAAAATCAATACCGGGTCTCGTCACAATGGATATCCGGTCATTCCCCGCCAGAGCTGTCTCCAACGTCCGAAACTGCTCCTCAGAATCATGATTCGGCGTGCCTCGCATGACCAAAACAGGAGCAATGCAGGCCAACCGGCGCAAAATATTGACACACAGGGACTGTTCCTTCAGACCACGGTCAGACCAGACCTTCGCCTGATGAAACACATCCCCTGCAATCAGAATAAAATCAGGGTCTTCACGCTCAGCGGCGGTCACAAACTGATTCAGGATGTCCTGCACATCCAAAAACCGGCCGTTCTCGCCATTGATTTCAGGGCCGGGAAATGAACCGATATGCCAGTCTGCCGTATGGAGTACACGAATTGCCATAGCTGTACTTCCTTTCTTTTGTTCTCTTGTCTCATTATATCACGTAACCCCTTGATTTTCAAGGGTTTTTGAAGATTTTTCGGAAAAGCTATTGCCAAATCCTGAAGCATATTATATAATAAAAGCGTCTCAGATGATATCATATCGAAAGGAGTCAACCCCCTATGCAGCCCTATCAAATCATTCTTCTTGTCATCGGCGTCGCCATCCTTATCGCTACGGTGTTTGTCATCAGTTCTCAATACTATGCAAAGAAAAGACGAACCAGCCTGCCACGAGAAATCGGCGTCATCATACAGGCCGTTCCTGCTAAACTTCCATGGCTGGAGCAATACCAAATCAACGTATCCAAGAAAGGCCGGCCAATTCCCTGTGTATCCGCACTCTATAAAAAAGGCCGCTTCAAAGTCGGCGCCAAAGTTCCTGTCGTTCTGGAAGAAATGACAAGAAAAGGCCAGAAATACAAAATCGCGTACATCATGCAAAAACGCAAAAAATAAAGAAACGGACGGCTGATAACTCAGTCGTCCGTTTATCATTCAGACCCTCGCTTCGGCCGGTAAGGCTTGATACAATCCTCCGGCACCGTGACCGCCAAATACGAAGCGGGCGATGGACCGGGACAGAGCAGACACTGTCCGTCATTGTTAGAAATCAAGTACATGTATTCCTTATGCTGAATCATATCGTACTTGATAGGGTCCAAAACCTGCTTCAGTTTTGACTTGACCAATGAAACACGCGGATATTTTTCAGGAGCTTGTACAGGCTCCTGCTTCGGTCTGCCGCGACGCTTTTTCTGTTCTTCCATATTCGTCACCGCTTCGTCACCCGGCCTATCAAAAAACCGATTGCAAAACTCGCCAACAAAATCAACACGAACCATCCGCCGGAAAGATAAACTCTCATAGGTCTCAATCCTTTCTTACTTCATCCAGCATATCATGCAATGTGCGATTATCATAAACTTTCTCATGCGTTTGAAATACGAAAGCATCTGCGTTCCGATATTCCCAGCAAAGCCTGCAGGATACACAGTCCACGATTTTATCCAATTGCTCCGCCAAATAAGCACGGCAGAGCTGTATCTCACGGCGCGTAAACCGGGAACGTGTCAACAGAGACTCAAACTTGCTCCATACCGTCTTTTTCGCCCATCCATTCTTTGCAGAACATACCATGATATGTTCGATAAATTCATGATGGCCGACCACATAGGCACGCATATAGTCATCCGGTTCAAATTCCAAAAAGGCTTCCTCAGAAGAAACCGCACAGGAAATACAATATTCTGAAACCAGCTCATCTCCACAATAAAACATAGAATGACTGACATGCAGAAGGTCTCTCGTCTGTTCATACAGCTCAGACGCTAACAATATCTGTCTGTCCCTGTTGCGGAGAAAAATCAAGACTCCGGCAACAACACATATGGCCAGCATCGTGACAAAAATAAATCCCCAAACCATCACGAACCAGCCTCACAAAATGCCGCGCTGATACAAAAACCAGACGAGACTTGCGCCAAACAGCACAGCACAGAAAAGAATGGTGATTACGACCTCACTTGTCTCACCCGTACGATAGAGCTTCAGCCAATGGCCTGGCGCCACCTTCGCGCCGCCAGGGTACTCACGGTATTTCTGGATTGGATAAAGCCAGCAGATACCGCCTGCGGAAAGACTATCCATCAAAATATGCAGAAAATACCCCAGCGTGAGCCAAAAGAGAGGATTGCAAAAAAGGGTCAAAATTGATAAAATAGACAAAGCCCAAACACTGTGGGTCACGCCCCTGTGTTTGACAGGCAGGTACAAAAACTTGCCCAATATTGATTTTTTGGAATCAATATCGGGGAGAAGGGAACCTAACCAAAACAACCCAAGAGAGAGGGGAAGCGTTACATAAGCCGGAAGAGAACCAAACGATTCTGTTCCAAATCGAGCCAGCAAGTCAACGGTTGAGAACCTCGTATGTAATTCTTGGTTGATTACCAAGATACCCGAAAGTATCGCAAAATTGCAGGCTACATGATGTTTTCCCATCATAGTACCTTACTCCCTATTAAAATCATACTACTGGCATAATAGCATAAAAAGTCTCATTTATCAAGAGTTTCGTTTCATGAATTTATATCATGCACGCTGTTTTTGTACAGCGTGCCGGGGAAATCTATGACAGTTTTTACTGTACACAGGTATCAACCCGGATGCGAAGGAGGCTCATGATGAACGAGGACGAAAGGAAATATTGGGACAAAATCTGTCAGGTCTATGAAGACATGATGCTGGGCGCCCTCTTTATGCGAGAAGACGCAATTGAGCACGCCCTGGAGCGTGACTACATGAAGTAACAAGCCGGTGGGTCTGCCCACCGGCGCAAACTTTCCGATTACATGCACAAATGAAATAACAGACAAAGGAGATTACACAAATGAAGTTCGACGAAACCCTTGCACAGTGCGTCATGAAGAACCTGAAGACCGGTTCCATTCCCATGCTACTGGGCGAACCCGGAATCGGCAAGTCCTCCTGGGTGCAGGCCCTTGCCGACCGGATGCGCACCAAATGCTTCGTGCTTCCCTGCAACCAGCTGGCCGATAAAGCCGACCTGACCGGCGCCCGTCTGGTTCCCCATACCGACAACAACGGGAACACGACATACTCCCAGGTGTTTTACCCCCATCAGGTCATCCACGAAGCCATCGAATATGCCGAGAACCATCCAAGAGAGACGCCCATTCTCTTTATGGACGAGCTGAACCGAACCACCCCGGATGTCACATCCGAGTGCCTGTCCATCCCTACCCTGCGGGCCATCGGCAGTACCAAGCTGCCCAACAATCTGAAGGTCATCACGGCCGGCAACGACAAGGGCAATATCACGACGCTGGACGAAGCCAGCATCAGCCGTTTCGTTCTGTACACGGTCGTACCCGATGTCGCCACGTTCCTGGGCCTGGATTCCACCCTCAATCCGTTTATCAAGAAGGTTCTGGAAAACCACCCCGAAACCATCTTCGGAAAGACCATCAACACTGTGGCCACCAGCAAGAAGGACGACGATGATGAGAGCGAGCCGTCACTGGATGAAATCCTGGGCGACGACGAGGACATGAAGCAGATTACTACGCCCAGAACCATCTCCGGTCTGTCCCGGTTCCTGAACGAGTTCTCCAACCAGGAGCTGTTGTCGCTCATGAGCCAGACCCAAATCGTCAACGGCGTGGAAAGCAACATGCTCCAGGAAATCATCTTCGGCCACACCGGCGAGACCCTGTTCTCCATTCAGCTTCTGGACGAAATCGCCAAGGGCGTCACGACCATCAGCAATCAGAGCACGGCCCTGACCGTTCCCAAGCCCGCCTGTTACGACAACCTGAAGAGCTGTGCCAGCATGGACGACATGAACGCCATGGTCGCCGGCATGTCCGACAGCGAGCGCTCCGGCTGTCTGGCTTTCGCCCTGTACGAAAAGGAGGACAACAGCCGCATCATCCGTGTTCTGGCGCCCGCCACCGCGTTCTTCATCCGCAACGACCTGAATGCCGTCTCCAATCTGGCGCTGGCCGACCAGCTGGACCAGGAGAACGTCGCCGCGTTCATGGCTACCAACACGCCGCTGGCTCAGAACATGACCATGTTCTTCTCCACCTGAGAATCCCCCGGAAAGGAGCACAGCAATGACGGTCACAAACCAGAAGCCGGTAGAGCTGTCTCCGCTCTATACGGCAAACATCAAGAACACATTCAATCCGGTGGAGACCCTGAAAGCGCTCATGGCCACGCCGCTGTTTCAGCCTCAGATTCCGACAGCACAGGTCAGCATGACGCAGGGAACCCACGTCATCACCGAAGATGAAATTACCCAGCGGATACTGGACTGCTGTGGTCAACAGCAGAATCCGCAGGCCGAAGCGTGGGTCAAACAGTTGTTCAATCAGTGCCTTCTGTACTATCTGAACAACACCGGCATGAACGTACTCAGTACGTTCCAGGTACAGTCTGCTGTCAAGAACAACATGCCTCTGCCTTCGCCCACCATGGTCTACACGCCGGTATCCGACATCATTCCATCCGCCAAATCGTTTCTGAACGGACAGTGCGACATCGACAAGTTCTTCGTCAGCCTCGCCTTCTGCTTCCGCACACAGACCTTGGGCGTATACTTCGCCAATTCCGTCGCCTTCGACGACTTCAAGGTCTGGCTGCAGAACGAAATCAATCAGATTGCAGGCTCCCTGCCGCCGGAGACCAACCAGATGTTCGCGGACTTCCAGCAGTTGAACCTGAACAACCTGACGGAAAGCCTTCTGCTGCGGCATCAGGACAGCGACAACAACGACCCCCTGTCGTTCGCCCGCACCCTGGTGGCCTATATCATGAACTATGCCAAGCAGGCCAATCCGTCCATGATGGGCATTCTGCCCTTCGACCTGGGCGAACTGATTTGCCCCAAGAGCCTGGTCATGGTCAACGTGGAACGGCACTCCAAAGCTACCGGCAAGCAAATCAAGGACGAATGGGAAGTCATCCAGACGTCCCTGTCCATGAAGCTGAACGTGGTCAGTACCAACAAGATTCAGAAGCTGACAGCGGCTGTCCGTGCCGCGAAAAAGGCGCAGACGGCCATTGCCGCCTATCAGAGCGCACTGTCGCAGGGCGCCGTACGGTCTGCCAACATCAAGTTCCGGAGAACCGCGCCTACTACGGCAAATCTCATGGCCATCATCAAACGGATTTTCCAGAAGATGAACACGGTCAACCGGAGCCAGAACAGCTACAAGTCCGTCCACATGACGTTCCAGAAACCCAACCGGCGGGACTCTGACGACTTCAACAAAATGGGCAAGGCAGTCAGTACGAAATACTACCCCGACCTGCACTTTTATATCGACACCTCCGGGTCTATCTCCGAAGAAAACTACGAGGACGCCATCAAGGCCTGCATCGCGCTAGCCCGCAAGCTGAACATCAACGTCTACTTCAACTCGTTCAGCCACTATATGTCGTCCTGTACCTGCCTCAAGACCCAAAACAAGTCGGTACGCCAGATTTACGCTGAATTCCAGCGTGTACCGAAGGTCACGGGCGGAACCAACTTCGAACAAATCTGGCACTATGTCAACAAGAGCAAAAAGCGGCAGCGGGAGCTGAGCATCATCATTACGGATTTTGAATGGACGGCGCCCAACTACTTCGTCCAGCATCCGGAAAACCTGTACTACATGCCCTGCTCCAGGATGGACTGGAATTCCATCCGTCAGAATATCCAATCCTTCGCCAACTCCATGCTCATGAATGAACCTCGCATCGCGAAGCGCATCTTGGTCTAAGATGCGCTTCGCCTCACACTTCGACAGAAAGGACGGTCTCCCGTCATGGAACTCACAGTTGAAACTTCCCTCGGCCAGCTGGTGGCGGTCCCCGGCGGGGAACCCGAACGCTATCCTGAAATTCTGCTCAAACTTCGTAGGCCGGATGGCAAAGAGCTGATACTGGCCGCTGTCACAGACATCAGCCAGGATGAACCTGACACGCTTCGTATCGGCGCCTACAAAGACCCCTACGCCGATGAAATGGACATCCGCGTCTGTCTGGCCGGCAAAGACCTTCGAAACCCCAAGGCTCAGTTCCATGAGCCCTGAATTCATGCAGAAAGGAGCACATAAACCATGGGACTGAACAACTTTACGGGCCAGGACGACACCAACAATCCCAACACGCCAAGCGGCAGTTTTCCCGGGAACATGGGTATGGGAACGCCTGTTCCAGTCATCGACGCCGAAGAATTCCTCGTTGACTACAACGAACGATTCAAAACGGCCGGCACGATTTTATACCGGGAGTCTGTGACCCGTCAGCTGAGCGGCGTCCTGATTGGCAAAAACAAGCCCAACGCCATGCTGGTCGGCCCTGCCGGCGTCGGCAAGACCAAAATAGTCGAAGACCTGGCCTTCCGCCTGGTGACAAAAGACCCGACACTCCCTGACGCCCTGCAGGGTAGTCATATCTATGAACTGCCCTTGAGCAACATCGTATCCGGCTCCAGCTTTTTGGGCCAGTTGGAGGAGAAAATCAAGGCAGTCATCGACTTTGCTTCCGACCCCAACAACAAGGTCATTCTGTTCATTGACGAGATTCACCAGCTTGCTGATGACCACGCAGGCCAGACCTACGGAAAAATCGCGCAAATCCTGAAGCCGGCACTGGCCCGGGGCGACATCCGATGCATCGGCGCCACGACCACGCAGGAAGCCAATCTCATGATGGATGACCCGGCATTGAATCGGCGGTTTTCCCGCATCATTGTGGATGAATTCACGCCGGAGCAAACCGTGGACATCCTCGACCAGGTTCGTCCGGGATTGATGAAGCATTATAACTACAAAATCACCATCCCCGACAATATCCTGCCGGCCATCGTACGTCTGGCTGACGAATACAAGCCTGCAGGCTCTCACCGGCCAGACAACGCGCTGACTCTGCTGGACCGTGTATGCGGCGACACCCTCGTGGACTACAAGGTCAAGCTGGAAAAGGCCAAAAACGACCCCAATCTGCTGAATGCGCTTCAGAATATCAAAATCCTGCCTGTGACTGAACGGCAGGCCAAAACCACGGCCATGCGACTCATGACCGGTTCCGCGGTCAAAAACGACCTGGACATCCCGGCCATGGAACAGGCCTTCCAGGCCATCAAGGGCCAGGATGAAATCCTGGAACGCATCATGAAGCATCTGAAGCGCAGAGACCGCAATCTGTTCCCGACCAAGCGTCCACTGACGCTCCTGTTCGCCGGAAGCTCCGGTGTCGGCAAGACCGAGGTCACGAAAATCATTGCGGAACAGATGACAGGCGTCAAGCCTATCATCCTGAACATGACCGAATATCACTCTCCGGCGAGCATCAACCGAATCATCGGCGCACCCGCCGGCTACGTGGGCTCCGACAGCCGGGCCGAACTACCCTTCGACGGTCTGGAATCCAACCCGTACCAGGTCATCCTGCTGGACGAATTCGAAAAATCCGACCAGGCTGTACAGACCCTATTTATGGGCGCGTTTGACGAGGGTTATATCAAGACCAGCAAGGGTAAGAACGTAGACTTCTCCCGGTGTATCATCATCGCGACCACCAATGCCGGAAAGACCAACCAGGCAAAGCGAATGGGCTTCGGAGAACCGGAGACAAAGGCTGTACAAAGCGCCAGTGTAAAGTCTCTCTCCAACTACTTCAAAGAAGAGCTGCTCAACCGGTTCAGCGACATCATCACATTCAACGACATCTCCAAAGACGTCTACCGGGAAATCCTGCAGAACCGATATGCCACTGAACTGGCCCGTATTCGAGCCGAACGGCCCCGCATCAAACTGCCTGACGTCATTCCTGATGACGTTCTGGACGACATGGTCGAAACAACCTATGTGCCAGCGTTTGGCGCACGGCCTGCCGTACGAACCGTTCAGGAATATATCGAAGACACCGCACAATGAATCAAACCCCTGCGGGGCATCTGCTCCGCAGGGGCTGCACCAAAGAAAGGAGTAATCAGCAAGTATGCCTATTGACCTGACGCAACTCCAAGAGGCTTCCAAAGCCGGTACGAAATTCGCAGTCATGGGCGTCAAGACCTTTACGCCCAAGTTTTTCAATTCCAAACTTACCGGCGTCGGTGCAAAGACGGGCATCCTGAATGAACTGGCCAATCCCATCAACGTCCAGAACCCGCCCGGCATCACCAACGAATATCTCTATGCCGACAAAAAGACCGTGGTCAACGGCAACGTGACGGTCACCAGTATCCCGGTCAACATGCTGACCGTCCGAAACTGGAAATATATGCAGAACCTGAAGGTCCCCGACATCACGTCTCTGCATAAACTGGGCGACCGAAAGGACAGTTCCTCCAGCAATCCGGTCAGCGTCTACGTGGACATGAAGCCCCACTCGATTATCATCGAGGAAAAGACAGACCCTGTCCATGGCGGCGGCACCCACATCACCCGCACCATGACCGTCTGCTATCAGCTGTTCCTGTTCCGCCAGGTGACAGCGGATGAAGACTACAAGCTGACCAATCAGAACGACGCCTATCAGGTGTTCCAGCCGACGGCCGGCTCCCTGGGCAACAGCTACCTGTATGCGTTCACCACAACGCCCATCGCAGATTACAACACCGTCGTCCAGAACATTGCCAGCTACGGCTACACCATCGACCCGCAGGCACATGTGGACTTCATGCAGACCTTCGGCCTGTACGACCACATGGTGGCGCAGGCAGAAGCCTGGCAGACGACCATCCACAACTTCATGGACAACTTTTTCCAGAATATCTGCCAGGGTTACCTGCAGAACAACCTTGCGCTGAATGATGTCGCCATCAATCTGCGCTATCTGGAAAACTACGCCATTCCGCTTGACCTGTACAGGGAAATCTACAACTCCATTCAGACGCATTTCCCCAAAGACATCGCGACGATTCTGTGTAAACAGAATCTGAATCTGCTATTGTCCGACCAGCTCAACGACCTGAACCAGAATAAGGCTTCTCTGACGCGGCTTCAGCCGGCTCCGCCTGCAAACCAGCCTCCCAACCAGGGCTTCAAGTATTCCATGGAACAGATGGCCGCCATCTCCAGCACCGAGCCTCTGATTCTGGTACAATCCGGCGCAGGGTGCGGAAAATCATCCGTCATCCTCGGCCGCGTGGACTACATGGTTGCCAACGGCGTAAAACCGGAAGATATCACAGTCCTGAGCTTCACGAACGCCGCCGCCGACCATATCAAAGAAAAAAACCCCAACATCCATTCCATGACGATTGCCAGCATGATTCACAGCATCTACACCATGAACTTCCCCACCCATGAGCTGTCGTCTACGGATACGATTATCAACACCCTGGACATCTACTACAAGAACAACCCGCTGGTAGACAAGTTCAAGGAACACCTGAAGGCCCTCCGGAAACAGGACAACAACTCGTATACGTCCATGAACAACTTCATTGAGGCGTACTACAATGACATCATCACCATCCTGAACTACATCAGGCAGACCTCCCTGGAGCTGGAAATCATCATCTGCTACCAGCAGATTGAAAACCTGCAGGAGCCGCCTGAAGTTCAGTCCAAGTTCCTGATTATCGACGAAGTGCAGGACAACTCCATCTTCGAGTTCATCTACGCCATCAAGTACGTGGCCAAGCACAAGGAGAGCCTCTTCATTGTGGGTAAGCTACGATTGCCCACGTTAACCCCTACTAATTGCGGGAAACCGACACACATGACTGCATGTGCGTAACAAACAACCACCACCGCGCTGTGAGAGAAATCCCACAGGCAGCATCATGGGTAATGCCATGAGGGAGGTAAAAGCGTGGATTGTTGCGGCAATCACTTAAACGCAGCCAGACAACCTAACGTCAAGCCGAGGTTGTAAGGTTCATCGACTATCGAAAGCTATAAATCCATAAGAGCTGTTTTCACAGCGGGGTTGAAAATAAGGCCTGCCGAAAGGCTCGCACGAAGCAAGTAGAGTAGCGCCCAGACGCATAACTGGGTCAGCATATGGCCGAGATTAAGTCATTATAAGTCTGTCAAAGCGAAACGATGGGCTTGCATGTCTTGACAAAACCGGATATTCAACAAAATAAGACATACAAGAAGATATAGTCAGCCAATGGAGAACAGAGGAACCTTATGCAGTCCTCAACCCAAATCATAAAACTATAATTCGTAGAGTTTTTCTCCAAACACGGGTCATAACGGATTGTAGCCAGACCCTCTACGAATTCCGCGCCAGTAACCCCAAAGCACTGAATGTGCTGGAGGGTTCCGGCGTGTTCCGCGCGTATCAGCTTCAGACCAACTATCGCTCCAATCAGGAAATTCTCGATTTCGCCAATGTGGCTCTGCAGAACATCGAAGCCAACCAGTATGCCCATATTCAGCTGCAGGCCAACAGCCTGGCGCCTGTCACAGAACAGAGTTTCCGCGACAAGGTGCATCTGCACTATGAAAAGCTGCCGCGGCTGAAGGACTTCGAAGACCGATTCACGTCGTCCATCATGGGCAACGTCATTCGGCCCTATATCGCCAAGAAACTGGCAGCAGGCGAGCAGGTGGCCTTTCTGGCCTACCGGCGGTATCATGTCAACCTGTTCCAGGAGATGGTCAAGAAATCCTTCCCCAATGCGACCATCGCGAACCTGGTGCCGGAAAAGACGTACAACTCCACCATCTTCTCCAAGTTCATCAAAGAGTTCTGGGACCAGATTACGTTCTCACCCACGGCCAACATCGTCGGCATGATTCAGCAGGCCATCGTACAGAAGCTGGGCAAACTGGTGCCCGCTCCCGACAAGGCCCTTGTTGCCGTACAGACCATGCTGTTCAAGTGGCAGCAGGAAAACGCACGGCAAATCGCCGACTGGCAGCAACAGCATATGCTGGGCTATATCACCATGGACGAGTTCATGAATCTCGTGAAAGAGAACATGCTCAACTATGAAATCAGAAGCAACGCTGTCCGCCAGCGCCTTCTGTCGGCCCAGAACGACCAGCAGAAACGGCAGAATCAGAACAATCAGGCCGACATCGTGGTATCCACGATTCACAGCGCCAAGGGTCTGGAGTTCGACAACACCATCATTCTCTACCAGAATGAGAACGCCATGTCCGAAGAAAACAAGCGCATGTATTACGTGGCGCTCACCCGCGGCCGGAAATCCGAGCTCGTCATCGCCTACGATATGGTGTCCAAACCCCGCATCCAGGGCGACTACGACGCAATCCTGAAAATCCTGCACGCGAAGGCTGTCGCCTCCGGACAGGTTCTTCCTGCCGCAAAGGCTGTGGCCATCAAACCCCGGCGCATGGGCAACAGCCCGGATGACGAACAGCGACAGATTCAGGTCGCCGACGAAATCCCGTTGTTCTTCATGAACGACATCCCGGAAAGCCCGGTCCTGACCTTCCGTGAACCCGCCGCTGTTGAAACCGAAGAACTTCCCGTCACAGACGACGCCGCCGTACAGGCTGTCACCGTCACAGACGACGCCACTGTACAGGCCGTCAACCAGTAACGGCATAAGACCGGGCCGGGATATCCCGGCCCGGTCTGACTTGCATTTGCGACAAACTTGTTCTAAAATACAGATATAAGCCAAGAGAGGTGATAAGATGCGAAATCTGTTTCTTTTTCTGGACAAATGCTGGGACATGCCCGACATCTCCTACCAGCCGGAACGCTACCCCCGCTACGCCAGAACACGGGACCGCCAAATCCAGAAGGCCGAATTCTGGAACCTGATAGCCAAGACGCTGCTCCTGGTCAGTCTGATTCTCATTCTGGCTTTCATTCAAAACACAGACAAGCCTCTGCACCTCGTATTGGGGATTCTGATAGCCCCATGCGCATGGCTTGTCGGCAGATATATGCGCTTCGTCATTCGACGTAATTTACGCCGGCTGAAACGAGAAAAGCAATTCAACGAAGAGAGAACCAATCATGAAGTATAAAGCTGAATTTCATCTCTACGGCGACAGCGGCTGCCAAATCGCCATTGCCGATACGCTGGACAAGCTGATGCAGACCCTGAAACAACGGGGATTCAGCCTGACTATGCGGGAAAAGACAGCCCTCCAACAGTGGGTGTCTGGCGCAAAAGACGGCGCCCGCTACTATCTGGAACCGGGCCGAGCCGTCATCACAAAAGGCGACGACCCCATGACCGACTATACCTCTCTCTAAAATGCTGATAAAAAGGCCCTGATGCGATAATTCGCATCAGGGCTTCTGTTTACCGCAAAATCAAAAAAGCGGTGATATCCAGAACCAACAAATGGACAGGATAAAAGTAATAATTCAGCTTCCGGACAACAGGTGCCGCGGGCTTTTGTTTCGACAATTCCATATAGCCAAAAACAACGGCCACACCCACGCACATTCCGACCAATTCCGCAATATCCTGATAAAAAATGGTCATTACGGCAACCCACAGAAGCATAAAGACATACGGGATGTAATTGAAAATCACAGCCGCCAGCTTACGAATCTGTGTACCAAACACCAGAGCCTTACAGGCCGGCATCGTGTAGTAAATCCCGATAATCAAAGCCAGTCCAAAAATCGAATAATCACAGAAAATGCCATAGCCCAGTATCAAACCGGAACCTGCAATGACCTTTACCATGATATTCAGGGCCGACCCGAACACCTGGAAAATCAGCAATGCCGTCGTCAGCGTATACAGGACATTCGTATGGGGAATCAAAACCGGAAGCAGAAAATACAGACCGGCCAAGCATGCGTCTGCCCAAATCGAACCGTTCTGCAGCCGCACAGGCCTGCTTCTCTTTATCAGAAACGCGGCCCATAACAGCAGACACAGGGAAATTCCAGAGCATATCAAGGCAAACTGTGAATTTGCCTGTGATACCGAAACATCGCCGGAAAGCTGATACATCCACAGAAACGGAAGCTCGGAGCAAATCGCAAGCTCCATCATGCGGCGAAGATATTCAGTCCGGTTCTTGCTTTTCGCCCAGCCGTAGGCTGTCATAAACGCAAACACCGGAAAACACGCCCGGCCGACATATCGCAGTACCTGTATATCAAACAGGAAACCCACATGGTCGGCCAGCATCGTGAGCATCCCGAATATCTTCAGGAAATTCATGTACTAAGCACCGGCCGTCCGTTGTCAGGATGCAGAACCACAAACCGGGGCAGACCGCCCATGGCGTCATCGTACATCAATACTGTCAGGCCGTTTACTTTCAGAATATCGCCGCCGTCCCTCTGGCCGTAAAACATCGGCTGACCATTCCGTTCACCGGGTCCGCCGTAACGCAACTGAAGCTCATAGCCCTCGCAGGTCTTCAGGTCGCCGTAGAGCTTCGCCAATACTTCACCGGCGCGCTCCCGGATTTCCCGCTCCCAGCCAATGCTCTGAATATCGCCGTCAGTCTCGATATCCAGACCATCCAGCGTATCCGCCAGCTTGCTGGAAATCCGAAGACCCAGATGCATCCGCTGAGCCAAAGTCACGCCCGCAACACCCGCGGCCGCGCCTGCCAAAATCGCAACTGCCTTATTCATCGAAAAACACCCTTTCTTATTGATAATGGCGAAGCCCCACGCTATTCACGCCGGCCTCATCACCGGAAAACGAAAGCTCGTAATCAATGCCGTCATTGAGCAGAGATGTGACGTCGTAATCCACAGACCAATATCCGTCAGACGCATACTCATAGCTGGGCTCGCCATAGGCCTCCCGAATTTCAGACTCACTGGCGCCCCAGGTCAAACCATTGAAGGTCACATCCGGCAGATTATCATCCGAGACGTCGATAATATCGAACTCATAGCTGTAAACAGCGTCCAGCGCACCGGACAACAGCCCGCTGTCGTCATAATCCCAGATATACAGCGAAACACTGTCATTGGCCTTGCCCGTCAACGGGAAAAATGAATACTCGCCGGAATCCGCGTCATCCCACTGAAACTCATCCTCAAAGAGAGTCAGATTATAGGCGCCGGGAAGCAGACTGACGCCGTTATAGCTTCCGATATAATCACCCAGCTCCGCGGAACTGATGGCAGGCCGGTCTTCCTCACCGGTCAGATTGGTGCCTTCATCAGAAACAGTCTCTTCAGATACAGAGTCAGAAGACACCTGACCCGAAGACTCCAACGCCTCGGCCGGAACCATCACATCCGCATCCGTCACAGAGCCGTAATCTGAAAACTGGAACGACATCTCCATGCTGATACCGGCAGTATAAGAAAGACCTTCTTCCTCATAATCACCGGAATACTCCACACCGGACAGCGACACAGATTGCAGATAATAATCCTCGCTGACGACATAGACAAGCTCTCCGGAACCCAGCGCCTGTTCAATATCAGCCGAGGCCTCCTCACTGGGCGCCAAATCACCAAAATCAAACAGATTGCCGAGTCCGTCCTCACCCATGATATCGGCAATGCTGACCGTCACCTGATAAGCGCCGTCCTCATGAGACATATCGGCACCTTCGAAATTGGACGCATCGCCCAATTTCTCCAAAAGACCTGTCACATTCGTACCCTCTGTGGCACTGTCCTTGTCAGATACGACCCAGACATTATCCTCTGACGAAAGAGTGTAAACGGTATTCCCGTCAATATATGTACGATTGGATGTGGATACCTCCTGACCCATCAGATTGGTACTGGTATCCATTCTGGCATAGGATTTGTCTCCCATTACCGCGCCATCCACAGCCATGGTCACAGGCATTTCAAAGGTCAAACCCGACCCCTCCATGCTCACCGTCATGGTCAGCTCACCCTCTGTGCGGTAATTGGGTTCTTCCTGTACAGACATTGCCCGATTCATCAGGTCAGCCGCGTCCTTCGGCTTATCCGAATTACAGGCCGTCAGACCAATGCACAAACACAATGCCAGAATCAGCGACAGCTTCCGCTTCATTGACAATCAGCCTCTCTTTCTTGATTATGCCTCAGGGGTCTCCGTCACAGAATTCTCAGCGACTGCGCCATCGGAACCAGCAGCGTCGGGCAACTCGTTGTCCTCCACCGCTGCGTCATCCTGAGTTTCGTCGTCTTCTGCCACAGCATCCTCGCCGGTATCCGGCGTCGTCTCGGGCGTAACATCAGTACCGTCGTCAGGCGTGGTCTCCTCGACATCTTCGCTGACATCAGGGGTGGTCTCTTCCACATTTTCGCTCACGGCGGGCGGAGTCGACTCATCCAAAGGCTTGTCGTCCTGATTGGTACAGCCGGCCAAACATGCAACAGACAGACACAGAGCCAGGGCAATCGCAAGATACTTCTTCATGGTTTCATTTATCCTCCTGATTTTATATTTTAGGCCAGCACACCCCGAACAGCCGGACGTGCCGTTCCCGGGCAATGCTGTCGGCCCACAAGGTAGTAAGGAACTGGACAAACCTCGAAACAACGGCTTCATAATCATCACCGTCCTGCCGGGTGTAATAATCCAGCTCCCGAACCGTCGGATTCAAATCCGTCCAGCTCGTCAACAAAATGCCATCCGGCATCGAGAGAATTGTAACAGTACAGGCCTTGTTTTTCAAGACATATTTTGACCAGCCTGTCCCCTGTATCAACTCAAGACCCGTCACCTCCTGCCGGGTCAAACCGCAGACAAACGACCAAATTGCCGCATCCAGCATGGGATAAAATGTTGAATCTTTTTTTGCCAAAACAACCATTCCCTTCTCAAAAAATTCGTCCAGCGCCCGCACTGGACGAATGACAGATTCAACCTTTCCGCAAAGACCGATTCAGCGTATTCGATGCGCTGAACTTGAACACCTCATAATCCGGAAGCCTTCGTACGCCGGAATTAAACTGTACAGGCTGACCCTTGTGCATCTGCTTGTAATAAGTCCCGAAGCCCATCAAATTGAGCCGGTAACCCTGTCGCACGGCATTGATGATACCGTTGATTATCATATTATATGCGGCTTCAGCTTGCACGACAGAAACCTGATTGGCTTCCGCAACTGTCTCCAAAAAGGCCCTCTTATTCATCCTGCCCTTTTCCACACAATGCAGCTCCTTTCTATATTCAGTCGCAGTGTCATTGTACGGGCAGGCAAGTCGCACAAAACACTGACGGGGTTATTATACCCGCCAAATATATTGATAAATCAAGGATAACACAAAAAATTATGCCTGTCAATACAAGAAAACCTCCGGGTCATACATTTGACCCGGAGGATTGCTCCTGCTTTTCAAAAAACGCCTTCAAAGCCTGAATCATCACGAAATTACGAGGAACACCCGTCCGCTTCGTATACTCGTCCAATTTCTTCACAAGCTCCGGCGGAATCCGAAACGTACGCTGAATATAGGAAGACTTTTCAGAAGCCATTGCCATCATCCTTTCTGCCCTGTGCGCAGATTTCTTCAGTCTTTCTGCTTCAACGCCTTCAGCTTGACCTCACACGCCTTACACATCCGTCCGGACAGACGGTCAACGTCGTCACACGTCACCATCGGCCGTGTCCACTTGCCGCAAAAAGCCTGAAAATATCCATTTTCACCATTTCTGGAATCCTCCATAACGGCATGAACAATACCGCTGGAGGTCAAAAGATATAACATATTACTCACCATCCAAATCAATATGCAGTTCCCCTTCAAACCCATCCGCCGTAATGACAGCATTGTCATTCGGAAGCATACGCACTTCCTCATCCAACTCGGAAATTGCGTCTGCCGTCTGTTCGAAATCCGGGGACACCAAACCGCAATAGACAATCGAATGCCAGTTGCGGTTAAACCGAACCATCACGTCCATCGGCGCAAACTGCGCCTCGCCGCGGCCAATGGCCCTGACCCAATCCGATACATCCGGATATTGCGCCATATCCGCAAACAGCCCCATATCGCTGTTGCTACACTCTCCAAAGCGAACCTGCATCATTGTCACTCCCCTAAATTTTCTAAATCATCGCCGTCCAGAAGCTCAGTCGTGCGCATCCGTCTGGCGTTTCTCGCCTGTTCCACATAATCCGAAATCTGGTCCTTCACCTGACGCGGATTCTTCACAGCTGTCAAACACAGCTCCGGCGCGGTCTTATCAGAACTATGGACAATTATCGTGCCTGTGCCAAAGATACGCTGGCCAAACGGCAGCGACAGCTCCACATCCATAATCCTGTAAAGCAGAACCTCTTCTTCCTTCAGACTCAGAATACCCGTCTGACAGGTCAGCGATTTATCCGTCAAATGATACTTCGTAAAACTCAACGGAAGACCGAACCTGCGGCGGCGGTCATGCCACAAAATGTCGCTCATAACAAAATCAACTCCTTAAATTTATATTATCCACACCGCATCGAACCCTTCGCTCTTATCCGGCACGACGAACCGCTTGGACAGAAACCAGATACCCGGCCGCGGCACATGGCGCTCCCGGTACTGATTGTTTACCACAGCCTGCTTAAAGGACGTATCTACGAACACGGCAATTTTCGTAACGCCCTCCGATACAGCGTCCATCCCCTTATGCAGAAAATTCCAAAAACATGATAACACGAAAACACTGATAAATCAACAAAAATCAATAGACGCCACGCAAGTCCAAAGGCTCATGACGCTTCTTGTGGTCAAGGTTCGTATACCACAAGATATTCCCGAACTTCTTGACGCTCCCGTCAGCTTGCAAAAACTCCTTCGGACTGGTATAGCCGAGCCAAATCCTGTTATCTTTCAACAGCGGAAAGATTTCCTTGTATGTAATGGCATTCATGCTCCCGATAATCAGAAACTTCTTCTCATATTCCATCAATTGAGCAACATACTCCCGAAACAGCGAGAAGGGCGGGTTGGTGACGATAATATCCGCCTGCTCCAACAATGCAACACACGCGGCCGACCGGAAATCCCCATTGCTCTGAATCGGCTTCCGCACGGGCACTCCATCCCATGCGTCCCCCGGGTTCATCTCAATCATATAGCTGTAATTGACCGCATCCGGTTCATAATGGGTCGCAATCAGGCGCTTCAGACCCCATGCACTGAAGTTCCTCTGGAAGAACTTCCAGAACTCAGAAGTAACAGGGTCGTCACAGTTGCAATAGACGGTCTTACCTATGAAATGGTCTCTGTAATGCATCAGCTCGTTCTCAATATCCTCACGGCGCGTGTAGAACTCGTCGTTCTTCGCTCGCTTCGCCGCCGCGAGATTTACATTGCCCATATCGCCATACCCCTTCAAACCAGACCTACTATTGACAATATTTTACCATAAAATGCAATAAAAAACAAGCAAAACATATGCCCCGGTATAGAAAATCTATACCGGGGCGGTCTTTACTCGTATTCAGCTTCCCGTTCCGTTGAAGCAGGCTTGATGTGCGATATATCCGGCAGTTTTCGACCACCCGGAGTAGTCTCCAAATGATAAGACCTGGTTTTCGGTTTCGGCTCAGGTTCCACCTGGCCGGCCGATACACCCATTGCTGTCTCCACTGTGGATTTCACACTGTCCTGAAGCAAATTTTCGTTCTGCATACCGGTGACCTCATTCATACTTTCCCGCATACTCCAACTCAGGCGCCTTTACCCGGCTCTGAATATGAGAGATATCAGGGAGCTTGCGCCCTGCAGGTGTCGTATTGGGGTCACGGGGCCCACCCACGTCGTGGGTCAGATTAGCGCCGGCGTCCGGTTGTTCCGGCTCACTGCTGCGTGCGGGCTGTTCATTCGGTTTCGCATGCGGTTCCGGCTTTTGCGCCGCGGCTTGCGCCTGCGGCTCCGCGGACTTCGGCGCAGGTTCTCCGACCATCTCCGAACGGTCAAGCTGAGTCTGCGAACCATATTGCTTCGCGGAAGACTGCGACATTGCCATTGCCGCGGCATAACCCTGCACAGCGCCCTTCAAAATCGCAGGCATATCCTTCTGCTCCTTCTTGCGGGCCTTCGCCTCTTTCCGCTCCCGCTTGAGCCGCCGGGCCATCTCATGGGCCGTCTCATGTTCCGGCCCGTGCTTGATGGATATGGGGCCATAATGGTCCGTATTGGCCTCCTCTTCCGCCTTGCGTTCTTTTTCGGTCATGTTGGACCTGGCATTGTGCATGGCGTTCGCACGCTGCTTGTCCACCTCATTCATGACCTCCGACATATCCCGACCCTGAAAATCCTCATAAGTCAATCCCGCTCCTGTCGGCATAACAAACAACTCCTTTCTTTAGCGCTTGTCCGGAGACTCGAACTCATGTTCGCTTTCCTCCGGTATCGGCATATGCTTCAGCTTTGCCCTGCGGCGGTCAAACTCTTCCTGGGTCATAGACGCACCATGGGGGTCCGGTTCATTCTTGATAACATCCGGGTCATCATCGAAAATACTCTCATCAAACTCCACTTCCGACTTGCCCAAATTATCCCGAATGACCTGTTCAGCATACTGCGGATGAGCATCCACCCAACCCTGCAGCTGCCACTCAGCGGCGTCCGCCCATTCCTTTTCAATGGCGTCCCGTTCCTCATTCGTCCAGCAATCGTCCATCGACATCTGCATGAACCGGTCACCGCGGGAACGCCATTCCTCCACCCAGCCATACTTCTGACGCTTCTCTTCCGGCCACGACTGCCACTCCATCGGCTGGGCAAACACAGCCTTCAAATCCTCATAGTCATGACACGCCGCAAACCCGCGTCCCAAATGGTCATCCATGACCTCACGGCGGTCTTCCAGCGTCATCGGCCGACGAAGCTGGAACCTGTCCGTGTACGCCTGCTGGGTATCTGTCCGAACATACTCGCCGTTCCATATCCGGGCGCCCTGGATAAAATCATGCTCCACAGAACCCGGCGCACGCTCCACTTTACTGTAGGCAGTCTCAGAAAACACATATTCCAGAGACGGGTCCATCTTGCACAGCTGGCCATAAGTAGAACGAATTCCCTTATTCAGCCTGTCTTTCGAAATACCGTCTTTCCCGGCCAGCTCCACCAGCCGGTCTACATGCCGCCGGTAATTCTCCGCAATCTCATCCTGATTGGCTCCGGGCATCCGCATCTCTTCATAAGCCGACTTGCTGATACCCAGATACAGCATAGACGCGCTCTTGACATTCAGCGGCAGACGCTCTCCTGTCCGGCATTCGATTTTATCCCGCAAAACAGCCTTCGGCGTACCGGGAGCCGCGCTGATGGCATCCTGCTTGATATGCGGCATCAGCTTGTCTGTAATCGTGTTGTTAATATCATTCCGAAACTGCGGGTCAATCAAATAATAAGCAACGCCTGTGCCGATAACACGCTTGACATCATCCTTTGTAATATTGCCGCCGGACTGCAAAATCGGCTGAATCGTATGCAGCATCAGCGCCTTCGCATACATCCGGTTCGCCAAATCCAGCGTGCTGTCATACGGCTCGCCATCCATCTCACAGCGCTCCAGACTGGACTCAATGTACTCAATGCCCTTCGTGGCATCAAACATGGCGTAGTCCGTCATCAGCTCTGAATGACGCTTTTTATCCCGCTTCTGCGCTTTTTCCACAGCCTTCGCCCGGGCGCGTTCTTCCCGCTTCGGTTTTGGCTCCGACACAGCCGTCTTCGAACGGCTCTCCCAAACATTCATCCGATACGCCCTCCCCCGTCTTATTCGCGCTCGAAATCTTTCCCGGAAGAACGGCCGGTATCGAACCGGCCAAAGTCTTTAGAAAAACCGGGATTCTCACTATAAACACGAGGGCCGGAAGACGCGGCCGAAACACCGGGAGACGACTGCGGCGACCTCTCTTCTGCATCGTGACCCGTAACAGACGGCCCCGCGTTCTCCATATCCTTCGAAGCAACACTGTCCGCCGGACGGTCCAGACCAAACCGCTTCGCCGTGTCCTGACGGTCATAGTTCAGAGCCTGATAAATGGCATTCTCATCCTGTAAAGCCCTGACATTGAAGTCCTTGGGCACCGGACTTCCCTGTCGCTCATGAAACTCATACACGGGAAGGCCATAGGTATTCAGCTTCTGCATCGACCGGGCGTCAAACACCGGCTGTCCGGTCTCCTTTCGCAAAGCCGCGGCGCCGTGAATCGTCTGTCTGACAGTCTCATCAAAGCGCTCCTGATGCGCCGGGTCCAAATCCTTGCCGGCCTTTTCGGCCTTTGTCTTCTCATACTGCAAGGTCTTCTCGCCAAAACCCAAATCCATATACGCCTTGTAACTGGCGCCCATGGACAATTCTTTATCAGAGAAACCCTTTTCCTTGCAAAAGGCCGGCATCTGCTCATAATCCTGCTTGGCGACCTCCATAAAAGGCGGAAGCCCAGGCTCCTGCTGTTCAGACTGACTCAATAATTTCTTTGGCATGACAAACCCCCCTTAGAAATCAGGACCCTCATCTTTTTCCTTGTCGAACTCATCAAAACTCCAGGAATCGTTCGGAATCGCCCGGTTATAGACCGTCACATCCCCAGGCGTATAATTATTCCGCACAGGCAAACGGTCATGATTGCGCTCTTTATGGTTTTCCAAATTGGGCGCAGGCTCACTCTCCTGATTCGGAACCGCCTTCCGTGTCGCATCAAACTGCAAAGCGCCGATTCGACCCGGCTCCTGTACCGGAGACGGCTGTGCCGCCTGCTGTTCACCATCCAGCTGCGCCCGATAACCGGAATAGTCCAGACCCTGCAGGACACGGCGGACGTCGTCTGAAAATACGCTCATATCACCGCCGCCCTTCTCGTAATCATACACGGCGCCGCACAGGACGTCCCTACGTTCCGCCTCCATGTCCGCAATCTGCTGCTGACGTTCCGTCTCTGTCATACCGGGAGAATGAGACGAAGAAAGACGGTTCTCCTCATAAGCGGGAATCGGCTCTCCATACGCGGCGCCATTCTCTTCAAAAATCTGACGGTCCTGCTCCAGAGCCAACTTGCGATTATCAATGTCCTCGACATATTCATCATTGGCCCGGCTCAGCCAGCCATTGACACTATCCGCGAAAACCTTGCGGTCCACACCATATTCCGATGCGTAATCATGCATCTCTTTGATGGTCTCGCACCGGTCCATAGCATCTTTTTCCGCGTCCTGCTTCATGGCGTCCAATGTCTGCCCATCCGGTTCATACGGCCCCCACGGCATAGACGCCATGTCCTGCTCAAAGGCCGCATACTCCTCCACAGACAGCTCCGGGAAATCGTCACGTGCCATATCAACTTCTCCTTTCTGATTTACAAACTCATGCACCTGCTTTTTACACAGGCTGAGCAATTACTTCTTGTCACGCTTGCCAGTATGCTTCTTCCTGCCGCCTACGCCGCCCATGGCCAGCTTTTCAAGATAGTGGTCTTCAAAAGCCATCTCCTCGGCCTGCTGACGTATCTGCTGTATCTCAATCGCGCTCAAATCAGGAAGCGGCCGCTCATGTCCGCGCCAGGCCCGCTTCAGCTTTCGGCTGTCCTTTGCGTCAATCGCCTTCTTCTGGCGCTCCAGCTCCCTGTCTTCCGTCTTCTTCTCCTTCCGGGTCTGTTCATCCGTCTCATCATCGGAGAGCAGCTTATCCCGCTCCTCCCGCAGCTTCTCCACCTGAGAATCCAAATCATCAGCGTCATGAAAGGACTTATCGACCTCATAACTCAGACCCTTCGTATGCTCCGACGGATGCAATGGGTCTTCGTGCTTATGAAACGGAAAATCATCGTCCAGATTCTGTACTTTTTTCAAGGCCTCATAGCCCTTCAACCGGCGCTTGTTTGCCTGTTTCGAGGTCTTTCGAATCCGGTCATTCAGAGAGTCTACCTGTTTCTCCAGCTTATCAGACACAAACCCCACCTCCCGAAGGGCCCTGCCGGGGATAACCCCGGCAGGGTACGGTATTACGAGTCATACGGGTTGGACACGCGAGCCTTCTCCTGGCTCTGCGCCTGTTCCGCGTCCATCAGCGCCTGCTCCCGCTCCGTGCGGCTCTGTTCAGAAGCCACAAACGGCCGGGTCTCAGACGGCTCATGATTTACAGACTCCGTCACAGGCTCCTGCACGGAACTCACAGGTTCCGTCTCCACCTCCGGCTCATCCACCGGCTCGGGCGGCTCCAAACGGCCGCCCTTCATATGGACATACATCTCGGCGGTCTTCGTAAACAGCTTCCGCGGCCCCTTGACCGACTTGCTGATGGGCGTCATCGGCTGAATATCATCCGGATGCGCTTCATTGTAGCGCTGGGCTTCGATATTACGGGCAATGGCATCCGGCATATAAGGCCGGTTCCACTCCGAGGGTTCCTTCTGACCATCCGGACAGAACATATTGGCTCCCTGACCCGCCAGCTCATACAAAGCCTGCATCTCACTCTTTCCGCCGCCCTTGTACGCCAGCCGATGCAGACCAGACATACGAACCGCACGGTCTTCCGCCGAATTGACGTTCAACACACGGTTCGGGTTCTTCGGGTCCGTCCGGATATCAGCGATGGTCTGAATAATTTCCGGGTTCAGCCGGAAGCCCATACCGCCTTCCTCCGCGGAACCATTATACACCCGTTCAAAGGTCTTCGCAAACTCCTGCGGAGTCAGCGGAATCGTATTGCCGTTCTGGTCATACTGAGCAGTCCACTGCATCCCGGCCGTCTTCGTGGGAACATAATCCATAGCCACGCCCTGGTCCAACAGATTCAGTGCCTTCTCAATCTTCTGCATGACCTCAACATCGTCCGGACCATGCTTCACCTGCAGCGTACGCTGCGTCACCAAAGACGTCGCCAGCTCAGTATTGCGAATGGCCTCCGGCACACCGATAAACCGTCCGGTCATATTGCCGTACACCGGGTCACGGCCGGCAAGGCCGGTACTGCCGATAGTCTTATAACCGGCATTGCCGGTATGGAGCTGCTGGAACGCACGCGCCACACAGGTCAAACCCATCTCTTCATAAGACAGACCGGACTTGCCATGGTCCTGGAACGTCCCATAGTCGATTTCACCCGTCTCTTTATTCCGCTCATAGCTGACGCCCAGAACCTTTGCAAAGTCGTCCAGCTGCTTCGGCTTGCCCTTATATCCAATGGCCTGGATATTATCCAGAGACCGAATGACCGTCTCCGCACTGGTGAAATTCATGTAGGGCATCTTTTCCTTCTCCAGCTTGCCCTCCAGCTTATCCAGATAGGCGTCCGAGAACGAGTCCACCATATGCTGCGACAACCGGGTCAGCTGGTCATAGCGCTGACGGTCGGAATCCCAAATCGCAGAGCTCAGACGCGCGTCCTGCTCCGCATACTCCGCCTGCGACATCTTCCCGGCGTCATACCGCGCCATCATATCTGCCTGCTGAGAATCCAAATCCCGGCGCGTCCGCTCGCTGTCATTGATTTCCGTAGCCAACTCATCATAGCTGTCCTTGCGTTCAGGATGAACCGCCCAGCCAATGGCCAAATCCTGGGCCTTCCCGTAAAACAGCTTATACTGCTTCTTCTCCGGGTCATAATCCGTCATGTCCAGCATACGGGTCTCCTGACCCATCAAATGCAGGTCCTCCCGGGAGCAGGCAAACACGGCCTCTGTATCGCCGTCGTGGTCCATCTGCTTCTGTGCGCCGTACACGGCTGTATTGGCGGAAATCACATACTTGCCGCCGCCCTCCGGCGCACGGTCATCCAGCGCAAACCGCTCGGCACTCTCACCGGTATGAACAATCACCGGGTCACGGGTAACCACCCGGAACGGAGCATGCTCAGCCTTCTTCATCAGCTTCGATACCTGATTGGGCTTGAAATACGTACGCTCGGAACGTTCAATCTCCCGCTCTGAAAACCCGATGGCCTTTGCGGCGTCCGTAGACATACTGCTGACACCGGCAGGAAGACGGGGGTCATGCAACGCGACCAGCGTCGTGGCGGCCCGCTTCGTCGAGAGCAGAGAACTGCGGAACATGTTCTTCTTGCCCAAAATCTTGCGAACCTTCACATCATCCGTAATCATATCATACTGGCTCTGCGCACTCTGCTGCGCGGAAACCAGATTGCCCTCATGCTTCCGAATATCTTCCGGAGACAGCTTATCCCGCTCCATCAGCTTCATGGCCGAATCCCGATACTTATAAGCGCTGGTCATGATTTTCTGATACCGGCTGGTATAATCATGGAACTTCGCGCTCTCATCATCATATTCCTGACCGGTGCGCAGCCCGGCAGAAAGCAGGGGCAGACGATAGACTTTACCGGGATACGCGGCCCGACTCTCCGGAGAACGTTCTTCATCGGGAATCTCGGGCGTCTCCCCTGCACTGATAGGATTGCCCTGAGCATCCTTCGCGCCGTCAGCCTCCGGAAATTTAATCGGGAACGGAATCTCGATATAGCCGCCCTGCCGCTCCGCGGCAATGCCAAATTCCGAAAGCATCTGCGAAGTCCTGACACGGCCCTGGCTGTCATACTGCAGAGGCTGAGTTTCGAACACCGCCCGATGCTCACCCTCGTGCTCCCGAATCCCGAAATGCAGATTGCCGGTCTCATCAAAATCGATATTGAACAGATTCAGATATTCCCGGGCGTCTTCCCAGGCCCGCCCATTCCGACGACCGGCCTCTGTCATGGCGTCCCACCGATTATTGGCAATATGTGCCCAGCCAGCCTGTGCGCCGTCATTCCGGGATGTACGAGCGCCCAAATTATGGGCCTCGTCCTCTTCTTCCACAGTCAAGTCCGAACTCTTATGCTCGGCCGTCTGCTCCATACGGACAATGTCCAGCTTACCCAAACCGCCCGGATATACTTCACCGGAAGGCGACAACAGGTCGCCGGAACCACGGAACATCGCCTCACGATACAGACCGCCGTTGCTCCGAGAGAACGCGCTGCCCATATTCTGCACAATGTCCAACCGTGGCCGGCCATTCATACCGTCATTGGCCCGGAACCAGGCCACGACATCCTCCAACCCGCGGCGGCGGGCTTCTTCCTCCGGCATCTCAGGGTCGATAATCAAACCTGTCACGCCCTTATTGCCGTGATAATCACTGACCTTGTCGCCCAAATTGGTCACACCCAGCCGCTCCGCAAAGTCCTTCGACATGACGACCTGGTCCTCAAAGGTCCAGCCGCCCATGGGAATCATGGCGACATTGGCCACCAGATGATTCTTACCCTGCAGCACAGCGGCGCCGCCCATGTTCTCACGGTCACGCTTATCGAACTGACAGAAATGGCCGTCCTCCAGATACTTCGTAATCGGCGCGGGCGAGTCGACAGGCTTCCCGTTCTCGTCTGTAACGGGAATGATTTTACCGGAGGCGTCCAGCTTCGCGCCGTCGGCCATCGCCAACTGCTTACCCTGAGACCCGGCCAGACCCGTATACTTGATGTCCAGATAACCGGCATAATCCTGATACAACTGCATCATATCCCGATAACCGGTCACGACCATGGGGTCTACCCGCATATCATCATAGATATCATAGGCGCCGGTAGACATGCCCTGCTGGGCCTTGAAAATCGTATCCTGATTGGAGCCAGTGACCAAATCCGTCGACATACGGACAAACTTCGTGTCTTTGATAGCCGTCAGCTGGTCTTCCGGGAGCTTATCCAGCTCGCCGATATCATATCGACGGGACGACATATGGCGAACAGCCGAGTTCAGACTGGTCGTCGTGCCCATCGTCCCCGGCCGGGCAACCGAATCACGGGCGATGGTCGCCTCAATCGCCTGGTCAATAAACCGGTCGTAATCCGTCAGGCGCATACGCTCTGCCACAGGCGTCGGACGGCCGTTCTTGAAATCATCGGCCACAACCGTCGCCTGCGCGACCGGAATAAACTCAAAATTCCGAGAAGCCGCGAAATTCGTCTGCACCACGCCATGCTCATCAGGCGGCATCAGCTGCCCGATATATCCGGTCATGGGCTTGAGCATGCTGTCAGCGGCGCCCATACGCTCAATCCGGCAGACGTCATACTTGACCACGCCGTTCTTGTCAATCAGAACAGAATCCGCCGTCACCTGCGTACCATCCCAAAAGTCCTTCGGGAGGCCCTTCATGTGGCCGGACATCGACTTCTTCGTGTTCTTGATTTTCGCCTCCAGAGCCGCTTCCTCACGACCGGTCTGCGCCGCCTTCTTTTCCGCGTTCAGCTTCTGCAGTTCCTCACTGGCCGTGATAAAATCACCCGGCTTGAACTTCGAATAGGGACTGGCCAGCTCCTGCGGCGTGGAACGAGGAAGCGCATCCGAACGATTGACCAAACCGGCATGATTCAGCGACTTCAGAATCGTCTCGCCCCTGGCCCGAATCCACGGGTCCAAAGACGGGTCATTGATGGGCTTCGCAGAAGCCTCATCAAACTGAATCATCCGGTCACCGACCGCCTGATTATAAAAATCATTTCCCCGAAGCTCCTGATACGTAATGCCGCAGGTCTTCATCGCGGAAATCAGATTGGACGAATTCCGGTAGGTCGTATTCTCGCCCATGTAATTGGCCACATTGGCGGCATTGAATCGCTTGCCGGAGGCGTCCGGTTCAAACTGACCCAGCATCACATATTCCAAATCCTTGGCGTGCTGCCGGACCTTTTCCTCCTGCGTGCCCTCATAGACGTCGCTCTGACTCTTATCAAACAGACTATCGCCCGTGGCCTCCGGGTCATCTACATCCACAGCGTCCATATCAGAGGCGTCCAGACGGGCCAGGTCTTTGTTCTCGCCCTTCAGCACAGACCAATACCGCTCCTGAACAGAGGCAATAATCTTATTGCCCGAAAAAGCAGGCTGATAATCAGCCAAGGCCTCCGTGTCTTTCACAGACTCATATTCCCGAATCAGTCCGTCTACGTTCAACTCGGCCCGGAAACCCACATGGGCGCTGTCAATAGAGTCCCGCAGATACTGCTCCGCGGACTCCGGCGTATCGAACACATCATACGGACGCTCGGCGTCGCTCTCACAGCGAATCACGACAGAATAACCGGTATCCCGGCCCTGGTCATCCAGAACGGGGCCGTACCGGGACACCCGGGGCCGGTCGCCGTTGGACGACATATACGCGCCATTGACCAGAGCGCCGCTCTGCCGGGCCGCCGCCTTCGTGTTGTCGAACATCATGGACGGGGCGCCCACAAAAGATGCGCCATCTGTCGTGCGAATCGCCTCGCCGCGGGCAAACTTAATCAGATTCATGCAGTCTTCCACAGAGGGATTCGCATAATTGTCCACCTGACTGCGGGAACGGCCGTTGGCCTGAACAGTGACCTTGCGGTCTGTGCTGAATCGATATGTAATACCGGATTGATACACACGGGCCGCCATCATATTGGGCTCATAGGGGTCAATGGCCCGGATTTCCAGGTTATCACTGCCGCTCATGGCCTCTGTACGGCCTGCCTGTGTGGGAATCACGTACCGAACCTGACCCGAACGCCGGTCCTTTTCAAACGTACCCATGATACCCTGCTCCTGCAGACCGCGAATCACATCATAACTCCGGCGGAGTGCAACCGGGTCGGCATACCGAACCTTGCCATCCCGGGTCCTCATACCGGCGTTGATATTGCGCTCCAGCTTCTGATACGTCTTCTCATCCATCAAAAGGCGCATCAAGCTGGCGCCGGACTTATCAGAAACCGTCATGGACGGGCCGAGATTTGCCCTGTCCATCATACGCTTGTCATCCAGATTGATATCCGGCCAATCCTTCTCCATGCGGGACTCCCGCTTATAGAGATTGACCCGGCCCGTAGAAAGCGTAGCATCCAAAGACGGATAAGACCTGGACGTATCAGCCTGCGCCAGACGCTGCGCCTCCGCACCCAAATCATTCATACGGGCAAACATCAGACGATTGCCGCTGTCCAGCGCCGCCTTCCGATACCGTAAACCGGGCGCATAAGGCGACAGCGGCAAAACAGCCTCACTGTCCTGCCGTGCGGTCATGGTCTTAAATTCAGACAGGCTTGCGTCATACATAGAGCGCATCTGCTCCCGGTCACTGACATACCCGGGTACAGACTCCTGGAACACGCGGTCCATCGCATTTATCATAGCGCCCTTGCCGCTGTGACCAAACGAATCCTGTTTCACAAAGCTGGTGCGCATGTTGTCCTGAACAGACTGATTCTCCAGCAGCACCTCACCGACCTTGTCCCGCAGAGCCATAGCCTGCCGCTTCGTAATCGGCAGATGCTGCTGATTACGCATGGACTCGATACGGGTATAGAAGAAATACTCGTTAAAAAGACCGGTCGCCTCAGAACCGCTGGCCGGAACGACCTGCGGACTGTCCTTTCGCCAGGCCTCCGCATCCGCAGGCCCGCGAAAAGCACCCAGTACATACCCCGCCATATACAATCTCTCCTTTCCTGTAATCAAATAAAAGTGACGCCGACAGAACGATTATGCTCTGCCGGCGTCCACGAAAGTCTATGAGAATGTGACAACCCATGGCTGTCCGGCACAACATAAATTCTATGAAATTATTGTATCACCGGCAGAGACAACAGTCAAGATGCATCACGCAGAATCTTCCAAAAAGCGTAAAAGAAAATGCGGAATTACAGCCGCCGCAAAAAACATATGCGACAACGGCTATACGCTCATACCGCTATGCACCGGCAGATACGCGCTCCCACTGATACGCATCCGCAGACACGCACCAGCGTTTGGCTTTACAACTCGGTTGTTGTTCAAAATCACGAGCGCCGTTCAACGCCTCCTGTATAAAGGCCTGCACAAAACCCTTTTATACACAAAAAGGCCTGATTTGCAAGGGTTTTGCGAGACATGTATATTTTTCCATATTTTCCCTTATACACGCAAAACATTTCAAAATCAAGGCTTTTCTACTCATTGTATAATGTATAAAAGATTTTCAAAACCATTTATACATATTTTTTCTTTACCCACTACAGTTAACAGACACTAACCAAAAAATGCTCCATAATAGTCAAATTTTTATATACTTCTATACATTTATATATAAATGCCTGAAAATCAAGCATTTAGAGTGAATAACCAAATTTTGGAAAAATATACATCGTGCGCTAAATGCTTGAAAATCAAGGGTTTCAATGTATAAGAATTTTCCAAAAATGTATAAAACTCAGACCAACTTTTATACATTTCGGGCTTTTTCATATCTCCTATTGACAAGTCTGACATTTTGCGATAAAATATAACAGCGATGATAAGATTTAGCTAATTGCATAGAACGTATTTTCGATACGCAAAAAACAGCGCAAAATATAAAAACAAAAATATACATCAATGTACAACGGTCATATGCAAGAGCTATTACGTATGATAACTTTAAGGGGTGAAAATATGGAAAATCATAGTCAAAATGCACAAACCGGAAAATTCCTCAGTATTGCTGAATTCTCCGAGCGTATTCAGGTGCCGGCGCCGACCCTGCGAAGATGGGATGCAAACGGCCGACTGCCCGCGCATCATAAATCTCCCAGCGGGATTCGTTACTACACGGAAGACCAGGTGCAGGCCTATCTCCGCACACGGATTGATACGACCGGCTATCTGACCGTCAAGGCCTTTGCCGGACGGGTCGGTCTCTCCACACAGACGATACGGGCCTATGCGGCCCGCGGATATCTGATGCCGGCCCTGACCGACGCCAATGGCCGCCATTACTATTCCGAACAACAGGTGACAGACTATCTGAACGGAAACCTTGCCCGTAAATAAGCGGCGCATTTCTAAGAAGGGAGGTGCGCATGCTTGAACCCGGTCACACAAAACAATATCATTCAGACTGTCACCCAAACATACCTGGACAATTTCACAGGTGCTGTAAACCCGACAGATATTGAAGCGGAATTGCTACATAAGACGCAAATGGCCTTCGACGCCCAAAATGCTGTGGCTGGCAAGGGCATGAAATGGCAGATTCCGAAACGACTTTCTCCTTATCAAATTTCGCAAATCCTGCTCCGCCTGTACCCCATCAAGCTAGTCATGCTTGCAGGCGGAAATCAAGACAGGGACTATGGCGTCCTGGCCATGTACGACCCGAACGAAGGCATCTATCGTGCCAATGAAAACAACATCCACATTCTCATCCGACAGTACGATAATGCCGCCTCCGGACGGGAACGGGACGACATCATCCGTACTCTGCATGAGGAATGCCCGCAAATAACCAGTACCCATGACAGAGACCTGATTGCAGTCAACAACGGTATTTTCGACTACAAGAACAAAGTTCTGCTGCCCTTTTCCCCCAACTATGTTTTTCTGACCAAATCACGGGTCAATTACAACCCGGGGGCCCAAAATATTACGATACACAACCCGGATGACAATACAGACTGGGATGTGGAAAGCTGGATGAACGACCTGTCTGATGACAAAGACATCGTCAATCTTCTCTGGGAGATACTCGGCGCCATCATCCGGCCCAATGTCCGCTGGAATAAATCAGCCTGGTTCTACTCCACGACCGGAAACAACGGCAAGGGTACACTCTGTGAGCTGATGCGTAATCTATGCGGCCCCGGCTCCTATGCCAGTATTCCACTGGAGGACTTCGGAAAAGATTTTCTGCTGGAACCGCTGCTCCGGGCTACGGCCATCATTGTGGATGAAAACAATGTCGGCGGGTTCATCGACAAGGCCGCCAACCTGAAAGCCGTCATCACCAATGACGTCATTCAGATAAACCGAAAATTCAAAACACCCATTGCTTATCAATTTTTCGGTTTTATGGTGCAATGTCTCAATGAAATGCCCCGCGTAAAAGACAAATCAGACAGCTTCTACCGGCGCCAACTGTTCGTTCCATTCGAAAAGTGCTTCACAGGCCGGGAACGCCGGTACATCAAAGACGACTATCTTCATCGTCCGGAAATTCTGGAATATGTCATGTATAAGGTTCTGAACATGACCTATTATCAATTATCTGAACCCGCCGCCTGTACCGCCGCGTTGAATGAATACAAAGAGTTCAACGACTCTGTCCGACAGTTCCTGCATGAAATGCTGGGTCAGTGCGTATGGGACTTGCTCCCCTATCAATTCCTGTATGACCTGTATAAAGCGTGGTTCAGCCGAAATATGCCCTCCGGCACACTTCCGAACAAAACCACGTTCATTGACAACCTGAACAGCATCATCGAAGCTGACCCGAACACCGAATGGATTCCCACAGGCCGAAGCAAGAACATCCGGCCGGGACACCGCATGGACGACCCGGAACCGCTGATTATCTTCTATCAGCTCAACGACTGGAAAAACAAGCTGTACCGCGGCAATGACCCCGATATGATATGCCGGCCTTTGATTCGGGCTACATATCAAGGTCTCTATCGAGACCCGAAACTTGTTCCGCAAACCGGCACGCCTTGATAAAACAAGCGCGTGCCGGTAAGAAATTACTTGACATTTTGTATAGCTTATTATAAAATAAAAAGTTATGCCAAAATTGCTACGAAAGGAAGACCCGCCTCATGAAACGACTCTGCCTGCTGTTTTGTACTTTGATTCTCGTTCTATTCACCGCGGCCTGTCATCAGACAGACAGCATCGACCTGAGCCAGGATTTCAAAACCAGCGCCTACGGCCCAAACGGATACGGAATCCTGGAGCTGGAACGAACATATCAAACCAAAAATGCAATAGATACCGCGGCGATTCAGGATTATCTGAACAGCCTGAACGCCGGTGTTCTGATTGAACCTGCGGTCATCGCCGATGAAGGTATCGGCTGTCTGATAGATTATAAAATCCAAGAGACGCCCACCGGTCTGTCCAACGACGACATACTGCACATACAGGTCGTCCCCTGCGACATTCTGGAAAATCAGAATATTACCCTGGACGATATTCAAACAGGCCTTGATATTCAGTTTCAAGCCACGGAATTTTCTGTTACTGTAACAGGACTGACCGACGCAGACAATATTTTGGACATCTCCGGTCTGGCGGTCAATTATCTGGAATATCATATCAACGGAGAAACAGCTTCTGTATTCATTCAATTCCCGGAGGACTTGAATGAACAGATACAAGACGATTTCACCGCGACCCGTGACACAAGTCTGTACGCCAACCAGGTCTTCCTGAATTACAAAGATGAGACCATCGCAACTGTGACTTTCAACGCCGTCGACGCACGGGAGCTTCACAGCAACGAGGAATATGAAATCACGGCGACCCTGAACCCGGAAACAGCACTGCAAGACATCGGTTATGCGTATAACCAGACCACCTCCATTGTCTGCCCCAACCTGATGGGTTATTAAATCCAAAGCAAAACCCCGTATCAGTTTGATACGGGGTTTTCTTATAAATATATTGGAAAGCGGGTGGGCAGCATATCCGGCGGCGTATCATTGATGGGTATCAGTTCATTTTTCCATACGCATACCCGTAAAAAAATCAAGACCGCAACGGCGACACACACCAGCAGAATCCACAGAATCGTCTGTTTTCTCAACCTCATCAGGCCCCCCGTTCATAGGATACGCTGGTGTTCAATGAAACAGTTCCCGCGCTGTAATATGTATCCGGTTCATAGCCGACAATCTCATAACGAATATCAGCGCCCTCGTCCAGCTTCTGGTCGACAGACACATACTGCACATACTCATCAGGCTTCAGAAAGCCCGTCTCACCAATGCAGATGTCCCCGTCATAAACCTTCATGCTCAACAACACATCGTTCTCAGCCGGGTTATAAAACCAAACGGCAATCTGATTTTCTTCATTCGGCTCACATACGCCGCAGATATACAGCGAGTACGGCATACCCTCCTGATACAGCTCAGACCAGCCCAACTCCTCCGGCACAACCGGCCGGCCGGAACGGGCATCCAATTCAGCCACAGGCGGCGTAAACGAATCATCCTGATGAAACAGGGACAGCCCAAAAACTGTCACGCCTATGACGAACAATAAAACACACAAAAGTGGAAAAACTAAAACTTTTTGTTTCACTCTGCTTCACCTCATTTTAAGAAAATGCGGCGGGCGTCGCCATACCCGCCGCACAGCCGGGAAATTACTCCGCAGCTTCCACGCGCAGGGTCACATGACCCAGCAGCACGTTGTCTTCCCCGCTGGTCAGGCCGGCAGACTTCTCCAGCATGCCGACCGTGAAGCTGTCGCTGGGCGCGGAGTCAACTTCCGTACCAACAGCCGTGGCAATCGTGAAATTGGGCTTGCTGAAGCCGACCTTCACATCTTCCTGACCGACTTCGGCCGTATAGTTGGGCCGCACACGGATAGCCGTGTTGGAATGGTTGACGACGGTCACAGACACATCGCCGTCAGCCGTCCACCCGCCTTCACCGCCGGCGCCCTCATACTCGTGGGTCTCAGGATTCCATGTACCCAGAGAGGCCTCAGAATATGTGAACGACATGGAATCGGGAGCGTCATAGGCATAGGCAATGACCTTATCGGCCGTGCCCTCCGCCGAATAAGTGCCGTACACAGGCATATTCATCTCCGCGGCAAACGCCGGAACAGACATACCAATGGCCATCACAGCGGCCAGAGCACCCGTCAGAAAACGCTTTTTCACATTCATCGGAAAACACCTGCTTTCAGAAATTTTCTTTTATATCATCAAGAACTGAGGCGACTCTCGTTCTTGTTGATAGCTCATCCGACAACCTGAATGGTAACTGCAATCTCGTTATTAACAAGCAGTCGCTCGCCGGTCTCAACATTATATGTATCGACCACAAGCGCGCCCTCATATGTACCGTAATCCAGATTATCTATCAGAAGACCGTCTATCTTGTCCAAATAAAAACCAGACTCCACCAGGCCGCTCTGCGCAACCAACTGCTCATCCAGCATCACCGAGACCCTGGCGTCGATATGATTGGTCTCAGGATTGCTGTAATGAAGATAGACGGCGTCGTCACTGATATCGACTGTAACATCCGTTCCTACTTCAACATAGACAAGACCAGATTGACTATCGCCGTCATCCACTTCGATACGCTCGGCATTCAAGTCAATCTCCATATGATTATACTCTGAACCAGACCCGCTTGTCCAGAAATTCCAAATACCGGCGCCCAAAAAAAGCAGACCCAGCAGAAGCAAAAGCAGGAACAAATACTGTAATTTAGATTGCTTCTGTTCTTCCTGATTCATCAATCATCACCTTCATCCTTTTCAAACGACGGCAACAGGCTGGGCAGACGGCCCTGTTGATAAGCCTGCTCCAACTGCGGCGCCAGATACTCGCCCACAGTCTGGCCATTCGGCAGAACCGTATCATAGAAGAACTCACGTTCAAACACGGAAATCCCGGCTTCAATCGCCGCGAATTTTGCCTTGATACAGGCGGCCAGAGCACGCCACTTCTGCCGTACCATCTGTTCATAGACCTTCTCCTGCTGGTCAGGCGAACGTACCGTCCTGCGCTCCGGCGTATACTTGACTTCCGGGTCATCCCGGCTGGGCAACGGCAGTACAAACCGAACCTGACGGCCATGAGCCACAAAGCCGATAACTGCCGCCGCGTCCTGCCAGCCGTATACGAACTGACTGGCGCCGAATCGAATCAACGTCCGTTCGATTTCATCCCGGGACGCCGCCGAAGAGACCGTCGTATTCTCCGCATACTTCGTAGACCGGCTCATTCCTTCACGCTCCTTTCACATTGTCCAAGGGCCATGGCCCGCTTTAATTTCTCATGTACATCCGTACCTCTCAGCCGCTTCGTCTCTATCACAGCCGTTCCGTCTGCAACTGAGAGAAATACCTGTCCAATAGCCCGGCCGAGGCCCACCGGAACGGCGTTTCCTATCTGCCGGTACTGTTCCGCCATCGTACCGGCGAATATCCAGTCATCCGGAAACTCCTGCAGACGGGCGCACTCTTTCACACTCAGAGGCCTGTCCTGCTTCGGATGACAGAGCATCGTAGCCTTCTGCACTGGAGAGGTCGTCACCGTCGGAGACGGCTGACGATAAGAATGCCGCCGGTAAAATCCAACTTTACCGCCGCCGGATTGATAAGCCCCACCCATGGCGGCCTGAATCTTATCAGGCGGCAAGTCCCGCCAGTTTCCACCTTCCGGGACGAAACGCAGATAAGCCGCCCGCTGCTTGCTGAACGCCGCACACGGCCCGCAGTCCTGTTCTAAGTCAAGAATCGCGTCGCCCACAGTTCTCCAGCGATATTGCGCACACTGATGCGCCTGAAAATACATAGGCATAGGCAAGAAGATATCCTCCCCGTCCCGTGTCCCCATCAGGACGAAACGCTCCCGAAACTGCGGCGTGCCGTAATTCACGGCATCCAGCAGACCGTACACGAACCCGTAACCCAGCTTTCGGAATTCGCCCAGAATAACGTCCAAAACAAGGCCCTGCCGGCCGTCGGAAGATTTCAGTTTTGCGGAAATCAGGCCCTTCACGTTCTCCATCACAAAAAACCGGGGCCTGATAAAATCAATCATCCGGATAAAATCCATAAACAGACTGCCCCGGGGGTCATTGATACCAAGCCTCTTCCCGGCTGTGGAAAAGGGCTGACACGGCGGCCCGCCGCAAATCAGGAACGGCTCTCCAACCTGCAGGCCTGTCGCTAACAGAACATCCTCCGGCTGAATCAGTCTGATATCCCCCGGCATCACGGCACATCCGTTCTGCCGCATGGTCGCCACACAGGCTTTATCGAAATCCTGTCCCATGGCAACAGACAGCCCCGCCTGTGTCAGACCCAAATCAAGGCCCATGCCCCCAGAAAAGAACGACAGCACATCACGGTTTGAATCAAACCGGCCCATTCATCTTCCACCGTCCCTTGCTTCGTAAAAATTGCGCCACTCTTTGCCGCAATTCTTCCTGTATCTCTTCCACGGTTCGTTCCCGGTCCTCTATCTCATTCGGTACTACCTGCCACCCATAATACGCCGCGGCATGTTCCCCTGCAGACAACGAACCTATCAAATGTTCTCTGCTCTTTTCATGAATATCCCGGCTCGTATGTGTCGTCTCTGACCGGGCAAACACCCGCTTCATCGACAACTCTACCGAAATATCCAAATACAGAACCAAATCCGGGGACGGAATACCCAGCTTTCTAAACTCGAAATCGGCCAGCCAATCCAAAAACGGCCCGCGCTCTTCCACAGGGAGCTTCGAAGTCTGATGACAGGCATTCGATGTCGTATACCGAGCGGACAATATCAGACCGCCCTGCCTATAAAACTCGCCCCACGGTTCGGTCTTAAACGATGCATACCGGTCTACTGCATAAAACGTAGACCCCGCATACGGATTCACGTCCTCCGGTTTTGTACCGAACTCACCGTTCAAATAGGCTTCCACCATAGAACAAGCCTTCGTCCCGTATCTTGGAAACGACACCCGCTGAAACGGTTGCCCCTGCTCTTCCAACCACCGGCAAAGCAGTTCAAACTGCGTCGATTTGCCGCTCCCATCCAGACCTTCCAGCACAATCAGCAGACCATCACATGTTGCACGGCACCCATTCATAGTCCACCCCCGCAAACGAGCGCAATACGGCTTCGAATATGAGCTTCGCACCCTGACACGGCACAGCCATGCCAATCTGTTTCCGCACCTGCTCTTTCGTACCCATGAATGTAAAATAATCCGGGAACGTCTGCAGCCGGGCACGCTCCCGGTTCGTCAGCGCCCGCGGCTCCGACCAGTGATACATATGCGTACCGCCGCCGGAACCGGTGACTGTATAGGCCGGTTTATGGGGGTCAAGCCGCCGGTAAATCTGCGAAATCGTAGCGCCCTTTACGTTCAGCTTCAAATCATCCGGCAGATTAGCCGTAAAGGCGTTCTCTCCCGGCTTGATATAGCCCAGCCGGCGTATTACTTTCTCACTCTGCCGGGTTATCTCCTGATTCTTCGCCCATGCCGGAATATCCCGCAGCGCGGTCTCACAGGTATTATCCCGACCGGAATACAACGCCGGAGACGGCACCCGATAAATCACCGGCAAATCAGAACGAATGCCGATGATGATAATCCGATGCCGCGCCTGCGGAATCCCATACCGCTCGAATTTATACAAATTCGTATAAAGCCGATACCCGCAGGCTTCAAATTCAGATAAAATCCGGTTCAGCGCCTTTCCGTCATTGGCAGACTGCAGGCCGCTGACGTTCTCCGCCAGAAACCAATCCGGCTGAAACAGACGCAAGGCCTTCGCTCCGTATGTATACAGCGGACCGTACGTCCCGGCAAAGCCCTTCTGCTCTCCGACGGTACTGAAGTCATTGCAGGGAAACCCGAAGGCCAGCGCATTGATATCCGGCAGACTGGACATATCCAGCTCCCGCACATCCTGACAGAGAACTGAATCCATGCGGTCCGGGCATAAATTCTTGCGATACGTCTCACACGTCATGGCGTCGTAATCCGTCGCCCAGACATGGTCGATACCCCAATCAGAAAGCCCGATATCCGCATGAACGGCGCCCCAGCCGAGACCTCCCGGCCCACAAAACAATTCACCCAATCCGAATCGCATATCCTGTGCCTCTTTCTGAATCAAACATGTACCCGGACAACGCCCGAATACTTTCCGTTGCGAAGAACAATGACATCGGTTCCAATCCACGCCTCTGTGCCTGCTTCTGAAACATCCGCGGCAACCCGGACAGAACCCAGCGACGCCGCCCGGTCCTTCGGCCGAAACAGGGCCTCCAGAGAATCCTCCCAGCGTCCTGTCCCCGCCATCAGCTCTATCAGCTTGTCCCGGGTCAGAACAGCGACGACATAGCTCTTGCCGTCTACCACAGGAAGCCAGCTCATGCCTGTCTTGACGAATACTTTTCCGGCGTCCCGCATAGTGCCAGTCAGTTTCACCGGCGGCAGTCGATACACAGCCGGTTCGGATTTTTCCAATTTGACAACAAGGTCTGTAATCAGTTCCTCCAGAAACACAATCATGGCCTCTGTCGGAACGACGAACCCGTAAGCCGAGGGATTATGCTGAAGGAAATTCCGCGTCACCCTGCAGATGCGCAGCTTGTCTCCCTGCTCCGTATCCAGCTTTTCTTCATAACCCAGAACCGTCATGCCGTCGCCATACGCCATGCGCAAATAGAGCTCCAGCGACTTGTACTGATTCAGAAACCGGTCAATCGCGTCAATCTTCTGTACTGCCATACTGCTTGTCCTGCTTTCCGTAATATTGCATCGCATCCGGCATTCACGCTTGTATCACAAGCGTCTCACCTCAACATACAGCATAACATAATTTCCCGAGAAAAGCAAGCTGAATATCCTGATAAATCAGCATATTTATCTCGCCAACTTGAGAGACTCCCGCCAAACCTTTTTCAGAACATCCTGCGGAATCTGATTTACAGCAAGACGATACGTACGATTCAGACGGGGATTCAGAAAACCGATATGTGTCACCATCTGGTATTCAGGAAGAATAGACTGTTGACTCAAAATATAATACAATAGAAGCTGTAAAATATCACATTTATCAGGAGGCGTACGACTGACCTTCATATCCCACAGCGTATTTTCCGTCAAATAATCGCCATCTCCACAGATGATTTCATCATACTTTCCGGGGAATTTCAGAAAACTGTTCCAGACACCGCCAAAGCTGTCCAGGATGTCCAACGAACGAAGTATCATCGTGCGCAGATTATACAGCGTATCTGCTGTAATCATCATCTGTTCCACCGGACGATACTCCTGTAAATTTCCACGGGCATTACAGTCGTAACCCACAAGCCGCAGCGCCGCGTCAAGGGATTTATCATCAATTCCTGTAACAGATTTCAGATATGATTTCGCCTGCCGGATATTCGAAAGATTATCCAGTTTTAAGGCGTCGCGTACCGCGGCGCCCTGTAAAGAGATAGAAAAAGCATCTCCGTTTTGATATAAAAACCTCGTCATATCATCCACGGCAAGACCCATCAGAGCAGGGTGAACAGATTCCTGTTCACGGAGCATATTACAGTCCTGATAGTCCTGTTGTTCAAATACTTCCAACGGCAGATATCCGCCGCGGGGTTGTGTCAATACTTGACTGATTTGTGTTACTGTCATCAAAGAAACCCACCGGCTTTCTCCAGTATTTGTATCTATTATACAAAATAAGGCTCGAAAAGGCAACGAGTTCTTTATGTGGCAAAGCCACCGGGCAAGATTATGACTCATTCTTGCCCGTACATTCAATCCGTCAGGAAGTAGTCAGTTAAACGGAGAGCGAAACCATGATACACTTCAGACAGACCGAATTATTTCCACGGCGGCCTTCCCCGTTTCTTACCCATACAGACTTCATTCGTTACAGCAAATGCGAATGCGGAATGCTGTCACTCTACTATAGGTCAGGGGCCAGACTTGTTCTGCATCCAAAAGACAAACCCTTTTATTTTCCAAACGTAGACCTGCGGTACATTCACCGCATGCCCGGCCTGACAAAACACTGTCCGAACTGTGAGAAAGGAACTGAGATATGACATACGATAAGATTTACCAGAACATCAAAAATGACGCATACCGCGTCCCCTACCCCTCTCTTCCCACTGTACCGGGAAAAGGCGAATGGATTGACCCTTCCAAATCCGTAAACTGGAACGAACAGGAGATTCAGCGCCTTCGGGACGAGAGAACCCGTCTGAAACAGGAGTGGCAGCGAAAGCAAAACGAGGCCGACGCCCAGTTTCAGACCGACTGTACAGCCTACCTCATGACTGAACTGAGCATTACAGAAAAGCAGGCATCTGTTCTGTTCGGCTATGCCTATGAAAAGGGTCACGCCAACGGGTACTACGACGTCCTGTCGGAACTGCAAGACCTGATGGACATGATGTCCAAATTTTTATCCTGAAAACCTGATACCCACCACAAAAGAAAGGAGTTCTCCCCCACTATGCAGAACACAGTATGCGTCTTTCACGACACAACAGATTTTATGACCATTCTGCGGGCAGTCAAAGACTTCGTCGCTCAGGACGACACCCGCCCGCTTCAACAGCTCATTTTTCTCCGCGGCGAGACCGTCAGCTCCCACGACGCCGACGGCCATCAATATGGCCAGCTCACCGCCATCGCCCTGAACGGCTACTGTCTCTCCCGTGAGATTCTGCCCAATCCGGGCGACCTGACGCCCTTTGCCGGATTTCTCTCCGTACCCCGGTACAATCCGACCAAGAACGACAGGGTCTTCATCGAGCAAAACAGTCTGGACAAGAGCCTGACCCTGTGTTATCAGTCCTATATCACGAACCAAACTGTGAAATTTCACACCCCGGTTCCGCAGGGAGCGTTTGATGAACCCGAGATTTTCCACGAGCGCCTGTGGAAACAGGCCGAGCGCATGACATCCGGCCATGATTTCTACGTCGGACTGAACGCCAAGTATCTCATGGACGCGGCCAAGTCCATCACCCCCACAAGGGGCTTCCGGAACGCCCGGCTCCCCGTCATCCTGTCCGGCAAGACGCCCGTCACAGCCGTCTCTGTCAACCTGTCGCCTTACTCCCAGCGGGTCATTCTGCCCGTCCGGGTCAAACAGCCCGACTATATCGCTGCGAAAGGAGAAGAACCCATGACCGTTTATGGCCTGTATAAAGAGTTCCCCGGCAACACCATTCGCAACAGCGACGGGGACAATCTGGGAAAGGCCGGAAAAGAGCTGGTCTCTCTGCACATCTCCGAGAGCTTTGCCCTTGAGGCAAAAGAAGCCGCCGAATCCGACGCAGAAAAGCTCGCCCGTGACCTCGACTGCGACATGCCCGTATTCTCTGTGGAGCCAATCCCCGTTGAAACAAGGAACTGACCATGGCTCCATACCTTCCGCCCAAACACCTCCGGGTCTATCCCGAGTACGCGGCCGCGTCCCCTGACCGCTTCTCATCCTATCAGGCGGACATCCGACACTACACCAACGAATTTCTTCGCATTGCCCGGGAAGAAGGTCTCGACCCGAACCCGGAGGCCCTGTACCAGTGGCTGGACGCCATGTCCGCCCGCCAGCTGGCCAGCCTGTACGACTACATCCAGCGTATGGGCGCCGAGTCCGTCCTTCCGGACAAAATTCTGCAATAGAAAGGAGACGGCGTCATGCCCCTCAGTCCCTATAATCAGGACACCCGCCGGCGGCTCATCCACATCGCCTCCGGCCTCATTTCCGACGATGTCGACGCATTCATCACGGAAGACAACGACTACTCCCCCGGCTACTGCGTCCTGAACTGCAAAAAGCACCACTGTATCATGACCCTGAACTTCGACCGGGTCATGGGGGTCAGCCTGACCTTTGACACAAAACCCAACCGGGTCTGCGGCACCGGATTCGCCTGCCTGCCTGACGGGCTTGCGTCCGTCTCGCCCGAAGATTTAGACGAGGCCTGCCGCACCGGCTGGCGCCGGTATTACGCCGAAGGCAAGAACGCGCCCCTGTATCAGTCCATGCAGGACTACTTCCGGAACAATACGTACGCACAATTCGAAAAGCTGGAACCGGAGGTCATGTGATATGACCATCAGACCCCTTGACCCCTCACAGCTTACGACTCCGTTCCAATCCTATCTGGACGCCTTTTGCAAACTAGCCGAAGAGGAAGGTCTGGATTACGACAGAAAACGGCTCGCCCGCGTCCTGTCCAAGTTCAGCCTCTCTGACATCGAACGGGTCTACGACGCCTGCCAACGCTTCGGCCTCACAAACATCCTAAACGCTATCTAAAAAAGAGGTGAAAACCCATGTCTACCCCTACATTCCAGACCAGCCTGTTTTCCAATCTGGTCATGCTCACCCGCAACGACGACCGGCTCACAATGACCGGATGCCTCTGCCGGGATGTCAAGGCCCGGCATTTCGAGCTGAACACACCCGTCACCATCAAGCTGGACGAGCTGAAAGATAGTCTGCCTGACTTCTGGGCCCCATGGCCGACCCTGAATCACGACAAGGTTCGTGACATGTACGGCGCCGACCGGGAAGAAGCCATGAAGCTGATTGAGACCCGTGCGGTCTCCCCGGTCATCCTGCCCTATGGCTCCTGTTCTATCTACCAGCTCCGCCTGCTCACACCCATGACCCCCGTCCTGTGCCTCGTACCGACCTGTAATTTGGAAGGCGTCAACGCCCGCGCCGTCCAGTTTGCCGAGCGGGCGGTCTTCCGCCAGCACATGGTTCAGCCGCTGACTAAGAAAATCACGTCCAACACGGGCATCGACCCCCGGGAGCTGTCCCCGGACTGCTGGCACGAGATACTCGGCCGACTGGAGCATATCTGTCAGTTCCAGCCCTGTATGATGAACCCTGTAAAAACCGCCACCGACGCAGTCAACGACATGAACCTGCACTCCGGCAATATCTATCATATCGTCCGGCAGGATTACTTTCGCCGCATCCTCAAAAAGGGCGAGACCGTCACGGTTCATATCCTGCCACAGAACGTGGGCCGGGGCTATCATTACAACTACACGGGTGAAGTCAAAGACGTCGACACAGACGGCGTCATTCTCAAACACGGCATCGGCCACCGGGACACGGATTACATCAAGTACACCGTCATTGACCGCATCGAGCACCAGTGAGGTACAGCCATGACCTACACACTGACCCACAGGGTCTATATTGACGGGGTCTTTTCAGGCTACCAGATGCAGTCTTCCGACGGCCAGACCCGGCTCCTGATGCAAACCCGGCTCTATGAGGTCCTGAACGGAACCTATGTTCTGACCAATGCCCGCTGTATCCGCAGAAAGCCCGAATTCCGATGGGAGGCCTACGGTAGACTGGCCCTGCAGGGCATCAACTGCAAGCTCAACCAGCTTCCGGTGATTGTCTACAAATCCGACGACCCGGAGGTCTACTGCCACATGCATTATAAATGCAGAACATGCGTCAACCGTGATGTGCCAGAACTCTGTCCTCGGTGCATCCAGCTTCAGAACTTCTGCTGGTACAAAAAGAAAAGGAGAGATTTCCAATGATGAAAATCGACTCGTCCTATTATTCATGTGACATCTGCGGCCGGCCCATTGCCGCCGGTGAATACATCGAAGTCTGCTCCGATTGCGGAGCCGTCTTCTGCATGGATTGCGTGAACGACGGCCGCATCGACGAACATGAATGCGAAGAGGAGGAGGACTGTGAATGAACGTCAGTTTTGAAAACCAGCGGCACTATGCCTATCTGTATTTTGACGGCAACACCCCGGAGACCTGCCGGGAGGACATCCTGTCCGGCGACTTCGGACGATTCATGAACGCCTGCAACATGCTGAACCACTGGCCCTACGGCATCCCCCACGATGACGACTGCCCCAAGGGCATTACCGGCCGCCATATCGCAGAACTAAAAAAGCTGGCCGAGAACGCCGCGCGGGGGGCCTTCGGCCCGAGGCTGTTCCAGCTCTGGATGACTGTCCTGAAAAACACCCGGGTCAACACCGAGTGGACGGACACCAGCCTGACGGCCTGCTTCTCTCACGGAGAGCCGCCCTATTTTCAGCAAAGCATGATTGCCACGGTCGCATGGCTGGCAGTCCGGCTGGACAAGCCGGTCACAGACCTGGATGATATTCTGCAAATCGCGCACATAACCGAACAGATAGCGACGATTGCGCACAATTCCTGTGAAGACCTGTGTCCCATGGATAGAATCCGGCTCTGGCAGCGCATCATGGAACTGATGTTCCATCGGAATTATGCAGAAACGGTCTGCATCATCCGGGCCAACTATCCCGGCGTCTACCCGGAGACCGAGAAAGGGGCTGTCTGATATGTTCGGCAATACAACAGTCTTCGACGAATATCTGGAGGCGTTCTGCAAGCTCGCCGACAGCGAAGGACTGGAATATAACCGGAAAAAGCTGGCCAAAACACTGTCCCGCTTTCCCCTGTCCGACATCGAACGGGTCTACGACGCATGCCTGCGGTTCGGCCTTACAAATATGCTCAAGGCAATCTGATACAAAAAAGGAGGCACACCCACATGCCTGTCTGTCCGAAAAACGCCTGCGCCGGCGGCTACGGCAACTGTCTGGATGTAAAAATCACGAACCAGTGCAACGCCGCCTGCGCATTCTGCATTGAGCGGGGCGGCTACTCGCCTGCCCCGGACAAAACGCCCACGGAGCTGGCCATTGCCACGGTAGCCCAGAAGGACTTTCCCACAGTCCTGATTTTGGGCGGTGAACCGACCCTGTATCCCGGACTGATTGAATACCTACAGCTCATCCGGCCGTATAAGAAAAATATCTACATGACCACCAACGGCCTGCTGCTCCATGCCCTCAACCTGCCGGCCCTCGCGACCCTGCTGAATGGCGTCAACATCTCGCTACATCATTATGACCCGGCAGTCAACGACGAGATTTTATCCGGCGGCCCGGGCAAGCTCAAGAAAGTTCGCACCGACCTGAAGCTCCTGCGGCAGGCCGTGGATACGCTCACGCGTTACGGGTGCCCCGTGCGCATCAACTGCAACCTGACCCGGCAGGGCATTCACACGGATGAAGACATCCGAGCCATGTGCTTTCTGGCCGCATGGCTGGGCGCCGCGTCCATCCGATTCACGGAGCTGCAAAACGCCAGTGACGACGACTTCATCGGCGCCGACGAGTTCTTCGACGACCTGCCGGAAGACCCCTTCACCGAGGGCTGTGAGGTCACCCTGCCCAACCAGTACGGTCTGCCCCTGCAGGTCATCGTGAAAGTCACCTGCGGCCGGGTCAACTGCCGCAAGCCCCCGGTCACGGAACAGCCTGTCAGGACGGGCGTCACCCGTGTCCTGTATCCTAACGGGGAAATCTCCCGCGGCTGGAAGACAGCCCGTACAGATGACTGCCATACCGGAGGCTGTCACGGCCCGTCTATGCAAACCGGCGGCTGTCACAGCGACGGATGCCACTGAAAGGAGACCAAATCATGACACAAGACATGCTCAGCCTCATCGCGGGCGACAATGACGAGACCTGCCGCAAATTGCTGAAGCACGCACTGGACCATCCGGAGGCGAACATCACAGTTGACGTTGACCGTCAGCCCCATCTGACCGAAACGCTCAAGACGGCCATTGAGCAGGCCAAGACCTTCATGACGGCCTGTGCCAATGAACTCAAGTTCAATCGCAACCTGTATCAGCAGGCTGTCTCCGGAAAATTTCGAAAATTCCCCGGGACATTCGTGCTGGTTCATCTGAACGAGAACGCCGGCCGGGACTACGACTCCGTCCTGCATCTTGTAAAAGAGGCCTATTCAGAATCATGGGGCTTCTGCGGTCGCATCGACGAGGAGACCACCCGATTCTACTACGATACGAACCCCGGGGGGCGTCTTCTTCAAGCCCGGGAGCAGGATGCTCCGGCAAATCGTATCCACCATGGATGAAACCATCCGAGGCGCCTGTATCGACCTCATGCGTGCCGCCAGCAGCCGGCCCAAACACGGGGTCGAAGAGTGGGAACTCATGCGGCAACTCCAGCTCTATCTGAGCTGTCTCAACGAGTGCCCCGACCCGTTCGGCCCGTATTTGACTCTGAACATCTCCGACGATAACGACGCCATATTCGGAACCCAAATCGGCGGCAATATTGATTATATACTGGAGCATCTGGACGACTACGCGGGCATCGTCGTCAGTCCTACAACGTAAACCTACAAAAAAGAAAGGAGCCGTATCGCATGTCTGAATTCAACGCAGGCCATTCGACACTGCAGCCCATGCTGGAACAGATAAACGCCCCCGGCGCATTCCAGACGGAGCTTCTGTATGCCATGTCCCATCCGGAAGAATATATCACGATTGACGCCAATCATCAGCCGCGGCCCTCCCGTCTTTTAAGACAGGGCCTTGACCTGTTCGCACAGCTGATTCAAGAGGAATCCTCCAGACACGACAATCAGTTGACCCTGTATCAGAAGGCCAAAGCCGGGGCATACCGAGACCCCAAGGGGACGTTCGTACTGGTCAAGCTGGACGAAGATGATGACCCGGACTTCGAGTCCGTTCTCCAGAAAGTCTCGCAGACCTACAACCGCGCGTGGTTCTGGATGTTCCGAGTAGATGAAGAGGCTACCCGAAAAGTCTATCAGGAAAATCCCAACGCCACGTTCCTTGACCCCGGCCGGCAGGCTCTGCATAATATGGTCACAGACATGGACCAGAGAATCATCGACGGCTATAAAGCCCTGTTCGCGGCGGCATCGTACGCACCCGACTACGCCGCCGAAGACACAGAACTGCTGGAACAGCTCCGCCTGTATGCCGGCTGTATCAACGAGTGTCCCGACCCGTTCAGCCCGTACCTGACCCTGATTCGGCCCATGAACTCGGTCTTCAGAACCCGCGTAGGCGACGACAAGACCTATATTTTAGACCATCTGGACGAGTACGCGGGCATCTTCGTAACGCCCGCATTAGGAATGAGGTGAATCATATGACGCTCCGTGAATTCTGCGGCATGGTCAAGTTCCATACGGGGACCAAGTCCCCGGTCCTTACCCTGTTCTGTAATCAGAACGGCAAGACCAAGCGATTGGGCTACTTCTGCCCCACCACCATGACTGCCCCCGGCCTCGACGGGTTTGAGAACTATCTCGACCGGCCCATCACCGGCTTCCCCTCCAGCTTCAGCACCTTCGGTGTAGAAGTTTCGGGCGATTAACATCCGCACAGAAATGAGGAATGACATATGCTCATCCTTGATTTTAACCAGCCAGTCACACCGGACCTGCTGAAACAGGCTATTCATGTGGCACAGCATTTTTCCGCAATAAAAGACCCCGGCTCTGACACAGCCGGGGTCGGGGTCTTCGGCGGAGATAACGACTCCACCAAAAAGACCTATTTTGTGGAATGCCGGGACAAAGATGGAATCGAATTTTACACATTCCAACGCCTACACAACGGCTCCGACCAGCTGATTTACACCCATGACCGAAATTATGCCACAAAACTTCGGTTCCTGCGGCAAATCGGCTCTATTCTGGGCGGCGGCGTCATCACAGACCGGGATGACCCGGATTTTCGATACATCGTCGAACCATTGTCCGACCCCTATGCCGGGCTCAAAACCCGGCCTGTATCGGCCAGACATTTCTCCAAATGGTACTCCGCTCTGAAATCTGCAAACCCTGCCATTCTGCCGCTCATCATTCCGACAGCCGCAGTTTTTGACATTCCCACCGATGTGCTGAACTGCGCCCTGACACCAGACAACAGTCAGTATGTCCTACCGGCCAACTGGCTGGAAGGCCGCGTCTGGTCAGAACTTTCCGGAGAATTTCTCTACAAAAACGACCGAATCATTTTGCGAACAAACCTCGGATTCAGCAAACGGACGTTCCAGACAGACTTCAACAGTCTGGCCCCGGCCTTCTGCCGGCTCTGTCAGGAACAAGCCGGACAGCACGATTCCAACTTCATACGGAAACACCTGCGACAACTTATCCTCATACCGGGAATCCATCTTCCGCCTGAAACGACGCTGACCGCCTTCGGCGGATTCCCCCTGACTGGATTGATTCGTGTCTTCTACGATTTCACAGAACACAACCCCCTGTTCTGCTGGAACATGTGGGACTACGGCTCTGTTTACCCCGCCCTCACCCGGCGGAGCGACCGCCTCATGTTTCAGGCTGAATACAAGACCATCGAAGAGCGGTTTTACAGCGACACGCCCATCCTCATGCAGCGAATTGACTCAGTATTCCATACCGTAACAAACCTGCAGGGACCTTGGGCCTTTGACCTGCTGTACGACCCAAACCGAGCCGCCTATCTGCTGATAGACGCCTGTCCCGCGGAACACGCCGCATTTTGGGAGTTCCGCCATGGAAACGAGTTGGAACTGGCCATGTGGCACATGGGCGACAGCAAATCGCGGCTTCACACGCAGTACAAATGTGCAAGACGTGCGGCCAGGGACTGGTTCGAACCAAACGCAGACCTGTCCCATCTCAGTTTCTGAAACGGGCTTCCGCCCTGCCATCAGCTTCCCCTACAGTATCAGCACCTTCGGTGTGGAAGTTTCAGACTAAACAGAAAGGAATATATCTATGGCAATCAAACCTGAAGCGGTCCTGATTCAGAAACCGCTGGATACAGGATTATCGAAACGAGAAATCAAGGAAATCATGGAAATCCTGAAACCGGATTTCCGAACCGAGATGGACTTGCTCTCCATCACCGGCGAGTCCGCAGCTGCGTTGGGCTTCATCGACATGAACGTTGAAGACGAAAAGCTCAATTTCGACGTATCCGAAAACTCGCCCTTCTACAAGGGCATTCAGGAAATTCTGAATGACCGCGCAAAAGAGACGCCTGACGGCGTCTACACGGTCGCAGGCATCAATGTCATCATGCGCTACGATTTGTATGACCCCGCTTAAAATGCAATTAAATGCGTTTTAAGCCCGGGTATATCATACCTATGTCCCAATACTCAATTCGTCTAAAACAAGCACAGCGGGCCGCCCTGCGGCCAGCAACAAGAAAACAGCGACAGCTTCAAGCTGTCGCTGTTTTTTTCATCAATCCGCATTCATGATGCGGGCCATCGCTTCTTCAAACCGGCCGTTCGCAAACGACCAGGTCTCCTGCTGAGCCAGGAACCGCAGGAACGCATCCATGACCTGATAATCCTGAAGCTCATTCAAATCATCCTGCGTAAGTTCACCATCGGCAAATGCGCGGGAAGATTTATCCTTCACGGCCTGATTGATGGTACGAAGCGTCTCAGACTGGTCCAATTTCTTGATGTACAAAATGCCGTCATTGCTGTACAGACTGCCGTCGCCCCTGTCGGCAAAATGCATATCCTGAAGCATAGCCGCACGGCATTCCCGGAACGCCCGAATCAGATACGTATCAAACGAATGCTTCGTATTGACGCCGTCAAACAAGTCATACCGGCTCATCATATTACCGGCATAACGCTTCTTGTTCTTATCCGTATACTTCTCCGACCGGGTCTGTACTTCATCAGAGACCTCAGTATAATCCTCCAGCATATCCGGATTAGACTCATACAGGCTGCTCAGAAACTCATTCTCGTCATCGTCCACGTCATTGACGTCGACATCGTTATCATCCGCGACCTTCTCACGAATCATCTGATTGACCAGCGCCATGATTTCCTCTGCATATACGTTCGGGTCCATCTGAGCAATCTGATAGTCCGTATATTGATACGCCTTCTGATACGCCGCCTTTACCTCCTGTACATAGCGGGCCTGCGTCTTACGCTTTTCCCACATCTTCATGAAATCAGGCTGGTTTTTCCGAACATCAAAATCCAAAGCCGAACTCAGCGTCGGAATCGTCTGAAGAGAATAATCCTTACCCGGCTGTGTAATCGTGTTCAGAAACAGCCGCCAGGACATCGGCAGAATGGTCTCGTTCCGGTTCCAAATCGGGCTATCACCGGCACGGAACACAATCGAATTGCGTTCCGAGATGAAAGCCATGTCATTATACGAAATCACCGGCATTTCTTTCGTACTGACCGTATACGTAATCTTACCCTCATTGGGCATCACCAGACGCTCCAGGTCCTTCGTAATCGTCTTGCTGTCCCGGAACGCCCTATGCGTCTTACCAGACATGGTCTCCAACTGCTGCAGCATGGAGTCGTCTGTAGATTTCAGGAACACAATATTGCTGGTGTTGCCTTGAACAATCTTATCCACCGACTCAGGTGTCGGTAAGTTGACTAAAACATATAACATGCGCTGTTTTGTCAACATATTCGCCATAACGTCCTAAATTACAGCTACCGTCATTACAACGGCCCCTTGACTATACGTTAAGGTCTACTGTTCTCACAGCGATTCCCCCGGGTATTTTTCGGATACGCATTAAGGACTTCGTATCCTACGGGGACGCAATCCCCCAGTCTATGAGCGTTCCGCATGTACAAAACATGGGGATTCGCAACTGAACTTGCCCTTATCATCGGTGACTTAGCACGGAACGTCCGCTTTTATTTCAGCATATCACCATCTACATTGTTTTTTCTGCTTTCGCCGCATATCACGCTCACGGTCTCCCGTCACGTTGTAGCCAATGTAGCTCTTCAGGCATTTCCCAGTGTTTAACTCCCGTAATAGCACCCACTCATTACAAATGGGCGGCGACTCGATTTGTGGATAAAATCATCACGCCGTACACATCTCGTTTTGTTTCACCTGTTCGCAACACAGGCTCTGTGTCAATTCACAGCACAGCCATTACAGCCCATGACCTGACTATATGGCAATCTGATTTCTCAGACCATCTATTTTTCGCGCACCCTGAATGACTTATATCATTCGCTTGGCCGCTAACAGGGACTCCCAATCCCTTAGTCGATAAGCGTTACCCGGCTCTTACGCTACGGGCATTCACAACTGAACAAACCCTTATAAAACACCTTGTAAATCTCTGTCCAATAATTGAACAATCTCATCGCCACGAACAAAATACGGAATTTCAAACAAAGGAACTGCCATTTTGTCAGCATATTCTCGTTTCAGGCCATCATTCCGTTTTTGTACAAGAAACTGTTTCTCTCCTCCGAAATAATCAACAGGCTCATAGTGTTGAAGACCTTGACACTCAATAAAAGCAGCAAGAGAAAAATCTTTATTGTAAACAGCAAAATCATATGACAACGGATATCCCAACGAACCGCGCAAATCCACAAATGTTTTCTGCGATTCATAATAAAAACCATTATCCTTCAAATACTGATTTACAATTTGTTCGGCCTTTGAAATGCCAAACCCTGACTTAGCTTTTTCCCTCAACACGTCGAGCTTATGGCAACCACAAGAATAACTTAACCCTCGTTTCAAAGTCCCGGCACGAAGCTCTCTAATCTCACCGCATCGGCACTGACACGTCCATAACGTCACTCTACGGCCATTTGGTTGAACAACACTTCGGCTTTGCCCAAGTACATGCCAAAAACCAAAATCTTGATTTGTTATATCAATCAAACCATGGCCCATATTAGAACGACTTCTTGAACAAACACCGCATGATTTGGTATGGCCATTTTTCAAAGATGTAGCCCGAACAGTACATGTATTTCCGCATTTACACAAGCAATGCCACATCACATAACTGGTCCCATCTTTGGCAATCACATTTTCAGCTCGTTCAATGACATGTAAATCGCCAAAATCACGGCCAGTCAAATCCTCAACACGTCTATGCTTTTTCCCGCACGACTTAATATGGCCACTTTTCAAATTTCTTGCTCGCGTCTCAATTATCTGACCGCACAATAAACATTTACACCGCCACATGGCATCATGTTTACCAGACGAACTCACATAATCAGGCGCTCGTTCTAAAACTTCCAAATCCTGAAAAATACGGCCTGTCAAATCTTCTGTGTTCACACAAAACACCCCACGTCAAAAATTTGTTTCGCCATAAACATCTCCTAAGAAGATTATAACAGAAAAAAGCAAAAATGTAAACAGTTTCAATGAGATTATTCAACTTTCAAGGTGCATTTTACGACAGGTCGGAACCGGCCACCCACGCCGGCTTTTATTTCATCCTTCTGTCATCCTGCGACTTCTTTCTGCTCTCGCTCCATCACGCTTGCCGTTTCCAGCTACGTTGTGGCACGCAGGCTCTTCAGGCTCTTCCCAGTTTTAACTGATGTAAAGGCTCGCACCCCTCACAGGATACGAGGAGTAGATGAACAACTCAATTGCTGGAGAGTTTGAAGTATCAATGTAAACTGCTGGTCCTGTCCTAAGCCGATGCTCAGCATCGTCTGGAAGTTCGCAATACCGTGACCCTCAGATTGAAGGTTACCAAGTTCGTCGAACATAAACCGCGTCTTATATAACGGCTTTTGATTACGTTTGTTTCACCTGTTCGCAACACAGGCTCTGTGTCAATTCACAGCACGGCCATTACAGCCAGTGACCCGACTATACGTCAACCTGAATTATCAGGCCATCTATTTTTCGCGCACGGCATACACTTCCGCCGCTAACGAGGACACAATCCCCCAGTCTGTAGATGTTTACCATACTGATTGAAATACAACTTTCAGGTAATTCATAACCAAACAAACCCTTATCTCCGACGGTTAGGAACCGGTCGCACCGGCTTTTATTTCATCCTTCCGTCATCCTGCGACTTCTTTCCGCTCTCGCTCCGTCACGCTTGCCGTTTCCAGCTACGTTGTGGCACGCAGGCTCTTCAGGCTCTTCCTGGTTTTAACTGATGTAATAGTACGCACCCCTCACAGGATACGCAGAGTAGTCATCCAACTCTTCGTCATATAAGACTTATCGAAGTTCAAATCCACGAGCTGCTTAATCAGAATCAAAATCAGCTTCGCGTACTTCATCAAATGCGGCGGCGTAACCAGGAACACAGCCTTCGGCTGTTCTGAATAACGCACCTGATTGCGCATTATCGCCGGCGTCTGTACTTCCTCGACCTTTCCGCCCTTCAGTACATCCTTGATTTTATTCTGCTTGAACGTCAGCTTCGCCGGCCGATAGACCGTCTTACCTTCCCGGTTTTTCATCGACCGCAACTCTGTCAAGATGCCGTTCTTGACAATCTTCGTACCAAGCACCGGGTCTGTAATATAATACCGGGCATCCAGCGACATCTGATACGACTTCTGGAACTTGAAAAAGAACGTCCGAACCAGCATGCTCGTCTGTGCATTGACAATCTGCAATCGGATATAGCCGATATCCGTCTTGAACTTTCCCTTGAAGTAATACATAGCCCAGCCTTCACGGGTCACCATGTCCTCATGATAAAAGTCCTTACCGAGACTGTCTGTAAACTCGGCATCGCTGTAAGCCTGCCACCGGCACTGCAGACCGGTCAAATGATATCGCTGAACAAATTCCGGATTGAACCGCACACCCAACCGCCGCGGGAAGGACAAACCGCCCAGGTCTGTATTCTGCGAAGGCGTACCGGAAGTCAGGGTACTGATAGTCGGGTCTGTAAAGAAGCTCATAGCCGTAATGGCAATGCCATACACAGAACTCAGCATCTTTTCAGCACCGGACATCGTACGCAACGCATTATTCGCGTTCGCAATCAATGTACGCATCTGATTGGTCGGAAGGGCCTCCGTCGCATTGAAGAACAAGGTCAGCAGGTCAGCATCCGGCTTGTCCTCCCACAATTCCGAGTCCTTCGTCGCTTCGGCCAGTTTCTGGTCATATTCCTCCTCAGTCAGCGCTTCCTTGCCGGGTTCGATATACTCGCCCGTCTTCTTGTCCACATGACCCAAATCGAAGTCGCCGGCCTCGGCTTTTTTACGAAATACCACAGCCGGGTTTTTCTCCTTCTTCGCAGTCAACTGAACAAACAACTGATAACAGTTATAAAGCGTGACCTTGCCCCAAAGCTGGTCCACCTGCGCCTCAAGTACCTTCGGCGGCATATTGGTCCGTTCTGCCTTCAGCCGCAGTTCCTGCTCTTCCTCCAGATAGTAGTCAATCAAGCCATACGCCGCACGCTTAAACGCATTGTTTGCAGCGTTCGGCCACACAGGGTCATCGGAACCATCCGCCGGGAAAAACACTTCCGCGATGTTTTCAACATACTGAGCGCATTTCGTAAAATCGCCCTCACGGGCGGCATCCGCGGCCATGCCCAACGGATTATAAATGTCAGTTTTGAGAGGGTTGATAAGATTGAACTGAACAACTTGATAACCACGGACAGTCGCTCTAACATAAAACTTTACGAGAAGCTCGCCCTTCGGGTCATTGATGACCATGTTATTAAGCTCCTTCTCACGAGTCCACATATCGATTGTAGGTTCGATAACGGTTTGCTGGCCTCGAACCAAAACCAGAACTGACTATTTCTTAAACCATGATGACAAAGCATCTTGGCCTACACCCGTTTCGGCTTACGTGGACTTCGTTGCCTAAAATCCAACTGCGTATCAATAGCAGCCCTACTGGCAGCTTGACCTGCCATAGTCGATACAGGCTTATCTGTATGCTCATGCACACAGAACTTCCCACGAGATTTTACCCTCGTTAGCATATATCAGTAAAATTTCAAAATCGGCTGTTCTTCAAAATGATTGTACCAATCCAAAAAATCAGACAGGTCATTCTTCCAAAAGACCACATAATTCAAATCATTCTGCTGCGCCTGCTGACGCTTTCTCAAATCCAAATTCGTCCACACATATATCATCTTCGCATAGAGCTTGCTGTTCTGTGACTTCTCCTGCCATTTTTGCAATGTCTGTATATCTTCCGAATTATTTGCATCAAACCAATGGAATCCGTGCGAAACATACAGGTTCATTTCAATATACAGGTCATACTGAACAACATAAAAGTCACAAGAAAACGGATACTGCTCAGATGAATACTGCCGCTTCACGTTTTCAGTACCAAATTTTTCACACAAAAGCGCGTATGCTTTATCTTCAGGTGCCGAAACATGGAACGTATTATGCAAACGCTTAGCCTGATTTGTCTTTTCAGCTCGTCTCAGCCAATGACCCTTTCCCGCAACATGCGCATAAGGAAACTGCCAGAACTCCCCGTATTCTTTATCAATGATGCAGACTTTCGTCTGTGAATTGACGTAATCAACCTGGGAGTAATCATACAAATCACCGTGTACCTTCCGAGCCTTTTCAATAAAAGACTCTTTGGTGTCCGTATGATTTTTTGCACATAACGGGCATCCATGACCCTTCATATGCTTTGCCGGGGTCTGCCAAAACGGACCATGTACCCGACAGATAATTTCCACAGGAACCGTTGTCAATTCATATTTCACCAAAGAATAATCATACGTATCGCCATGAACAGCCGTAAACCGACGCAAAACTTCAGCTTCTGTCAACCGCCTGTTCAGACTTTTTGTACACAAAGAACAGCCGGCACCTTTCAAATGGTTGGACGGTGTTTGAAAAAACGAGCCATGAATAGAACATCTAATTTCAACATTTTCATGCATCGACTGATATACGACTCTTGTATAATCATAAATATTGCCATGAACAGCACACGCCCTGACAATAAATTCAGAAGTCGTCAATTTACGCACAAAAATCACCTATTTTACTGATATATACCCCTTTGATAAAGGAAAAGGTGTATAAAAAGGGCCAAACCACTAACCCTTGCCTGCCCTAGTAATTGCCAAAACCCTACCCTGTTATCGACAGGCTTTTTATCCTGTCTTCTGCATGATTACCATGCAGTACAGCATAGCTTTTTGCCACAGACTCTGCGCCTGTATCATCCGACAGTGGAGACTCGTGGGCCGATTATATTCTGTAGCATCTCAGCCACAGGTTCACGGCCTATGCGTTGCGGTTGACCGGAATTTTACAACCGGCCTTCACACTCTGATTACGGTTGCAAACCGCTTTCCAGCTTCATTCCCCACTCATACTCTATGGTATACCTGATGATTTCACCATAGACGACTCTTCATACAGCTACGCATTTATCACGCTGTATGACTTCTTAATCGTATTGACCGGCTCGGTATCGACCAGATACGCACCGGCCGGCCGCTGCGGTTCATACTCGGGCAGTTCCCAATCGCCGTTAATCATATCGGCGACGGTATCATAGTTCTTCAGTTTGTTCCGATTTTCATTCTTTGGATTATACGGAATTTTCGTCGTATCATACCGCTTCCGCAGACGCTGTTCCTTCGGGGTCTTCTTGGAATCCTTCGGAAGGCCCGACGCATCGAACAAGGCCTCTCCGAACGCCTCATCAATGGCAGGAAGAACATCGACAATGGGATGGCCATCGTCGTCCAACAAGATTTCACCCTTGTAATACTCGACATCGCCATCACTGTCTTTGATGTCCTTATCCGCCCGCCGGGGAGACTTGACTTTACTCAAGCCTTTATTCATCAGCATGACATGGCTTATCATAGAACTGACCTGCACACTGCACCTGGCGCCCACATCCGGGAACCAGTCAAACTTCTGCATGACTTCCTCGGGCAAGGCAATATGCTGGTCATTCTGATACTGATTGATATCATCCACACTGTTTTCCGCATCCTGCGCATTTCTGTTTCGGCGCATCAACGGATACAAAATCAGCCAGACCATGCCTGCAAAGAACAGACTTACCAAAACCTTGCCGAAAGACGGACGCAGGAAATAAGAAAATGGCACAACAGCCTCTTCTTCTACAACCTCGCCATCCGCCGACATATTATCGTTACCGCCGACGCCGACAAACGTACTGAGCTCACCGGAACCGGCTTCGCCGGTCTGTACCTGCGCGTACAAATCGTCGACTTGAAATTCTGTATAGCGCGTTCCATTATAATCTACAAACGCACCAACCAGACTGTTCGACTCTATTCTCGCAAAGTACAAACTTTCAAAATCACTTCTTGTAATATTGATTGGCGCCAACGAAATCGGTATCAGGCCGTACTCGTTATTCTCCCGCAAATAATTGACCGTCTGCCACAGTTTCGCTTCTTCCGTCAAATGCTGGCCGGCCTGTACTTCATTCCACAGAGCCTGGATATCCGCCATCACATAGGTCTTTCCGTCAACATCCGCATATTCCTGAACACTGGATTCTGACTCAATCAGCGTAAAATACTCAGCCACAAAATCCTCAAGCGTAATATCCTGCGGCGCTGTCTCCGGAGAACCCACCTTCGTATCATCCAGCACTTCTTCCACCTGGGACATAACATCATCTACAGGCGCCGTCTGTACGCTCCCGAATACCGTATTCGCGGCATACTGCGCAAACGACAGACAGAAATAGACGACCAGGAACATTACAACAGAGACAACTGCAACAAAGATGGTACGGCCCTTCATGCTGACCCGACTTGTAATCGTAGAACGCTCCAACTGCTGGTCAGCATATACATCATGGAACTTCGTCGTCTGGTCAGGCGTTCGCGCAGAAAGCCTGTCCCAATTCGACTTCTTTTTCTTACCAAATGCCAATGTGTTTCGCCTCCTTACTGTGACGCTCCCTCTTGACCACTTTCGGTCACATCTTCCCCGGCCTCCTGTCCGGCATCATTATTTTGTTCCGGTTGCGTCGTGTCCGGAATCTGACCCATACTATCCGGAATATCATACTCGACATCCCGATTGGTTTCAGGGTCGAGCACAACACGGGCCGAACCATCCTCATTCGTTACCAGAACATACCCTTCCGGGAGCTGAATATTTTGGAACCCGGTGCTATCGCCCCGAGTAGCAAACATACCTGCTGCAAAACCAACGGCCAGCGCCGCAATGATGCCGATAACGGCCGCGATGATAATAATAGCGCCGGTCTTCTTCTGCATGTCTGCCAAATGCTCATACTTCCGCGAGAACGCCTCACGTTCACCGGCCAGCTCCTGCATACGGGCCTCATACTGCTTATCCTTGATTTCGTCCATATGGACCAACTGGTCACGGAGCTTATCAGCCTCACCAGCCGATGTCGCCAGCTTGTCCTGCAGGGCCTGCAGTTCCGACTTATGCGACAGCTTGAGTTCCTGAATCTGGTCTCGATGCTGTTTCTCCAGCCGGTCAGCTTCCGCCTTCAGCAACGTCTCCTGTGTAGCAAACTGGTCACGCAAAGTCTGCATCTTCGCCGCATATTCGGCCATGACGGCATTGGCCCGGTCGGTCTGCGCCAGCTCTTCATTCAATGTACTGATGCGGGCAATCTCATGTGCCCGGTTATCATCCAGGAACGCAGCCATTTCCCTCTGCGTCTTCTCATAAAAGGCCCGCTCTTCCTCCAGATGCTTCAGATAAATATCCGAAACCTCTTTCAAAGCCGTAGTCACACCGACATCCAGCTGTGTAGCGGCCTCCGCCCGGCGCATATCGTTCATCTGACGAATGGCATCCTGCTTATCATCCTTCAGCTTTTCACGGCACTCGAACTCGATATTGTACATCCGGTCAGAGTGCTGCCGGCTGTGGCGCTCCCGATATTCCTGTGCTGCCGTTGCCGCCGCGCTGTCTGCCGCATTCTTGACGCCCTGCTCAAATTCCTCCTGAATAATCCGCTTCCGCTCGTCAATCAGAGCGCCCAGATTGCGCTCGCTCTCCTGCGCCTCATCCAGAATGGCAACGTACATCTGGCCAAACGGATTATTCTCATCCTGATAATCCAGCTTCCGCGTAATCTCATCACAATAACGCGAAATCATATCAAAATACAGAGACCGGCAACGAAGCAGATTTTCCTGATGCATCCGGCGAAGCTCCAGATTGGCGGCCTTGGCCATCTGGTTCAGCTGTTCATTCAGCCAGCCCTCCGGACGGCTCTCATCAAACAGCACCACATCATTCTGATGCATGAACTTCGAATCAAACGGCTCCGTTGTAATCTCCAGATTCAACTCGCCGGAATAGAGCCTGCGGCTGATGGCCTGCTCAAACGCGCCGCCGTCCACCGTCTCAATGACTTCCTCGTCATCATCGTCATCCTGATACGACATATCGTCATCGTCATCCGGGTCATCATCCGAATAATCAGGCGAATCCGAACTGCCCAACACATCATCATAGCCGATATCATCCTGAGTATCGCTCTCAAACGGCATATCATCATCGTCCGAGTCTTCATACTGGTCATCCTGACGCAGTTCAAACCCGTCACGAACCTCCGGCGGACGCTCGGAAAAACCAGCGCCGGCATCATCCTCAAACGACTCATCCGGCTCCTGGTCAACGAATGTACCCTGCGTTTCATCCTCCGCCGGCTCCAGGTCATCCTCTTCCATAGATGCCGCGCCAGGAGGTGACTGTGCCAACAGCTCATCCCCGATATTGTTGCCCAACGAAAGCATATCGATGCACTCGTCAACCGTCTTTTTCACGCCAGTCAGTTCAATATCCTGACCGTCCGGAGAGACATAGCACAACGGGAACGACAACTTCCGGAGAATCTCATACTCGGTCATAGCGTCCAATGTCGCCGGATTGGGAATCAGCACCATGGACTCAATCTGCATCAGCTCATCTGTAATCAATGCAGCAATGTGACCGGAACTGATGCTCTCAATCAGCTGGCCCTTCGCCTCATCACGGCTGGATTTCTTCGAAAGACCACCGATGGTCTCTGTATCAAAATACAGGCCCACATAATAGGTCTTCCCGCCAAACTGCACAACAAACGGACTGTTTGCCTTAAACTCAGACATTACCGTCTCCACAACAGACTCTCGTAAAACAGAGGCCATTGTGTCATTGTGCCTTTTTACTTTCGGGGCATTGGACTGCGCAGGTTCAACCTGCGCGTCCTTCTTTTTCTTCTTACCAAACGGAAGCGGCATTTTTATTTCCTCCTTTTATTCAGCAACGACACGAATCGTAGCCTCTGATATGCGCCGGTTGATATCATCCACGGCCATCTTGCCGTCAACAAATACCCGCATCCTCTTACAGTCCGGATGCTTATTGATAAAACGGGCGACCTCCGTCGTCACCTCCGATTCCAACTTCGCCACAGCAACACGGGCACCGCCGGAATCGGAATCCGTATCCAGGTTATCCGCGACGATATACCGAATGACGTCCTTTGTAATCGCCAAATTGACGCCATGCTTCTCCCGTACCATATGCCGCAGTTTAATCAGCTTCGACTCCACAATCGTGTTCAGCGTATTTTCCGACAACGGCTGGAACGGAACCATGCAGTCAATACGGCCCAGCAACTCCGGCGGAAACCGATTGCCGCCGGTCGTCTCCGTAATGGACTTGCGAATCAGCTTGTTATACTGCTTCATCTCGCGGCCGGAACCCTCATCATCTACATTATACTGCGAAATATTCCGGTAGACTTCGGAACCGGCATTGGTCGTCATAACGATATAGGCATTGGTGAATGTAACTTCCCGGTTATTGTCATCAATCAACCGGCCGTCATCCAAAACCTGAAGCAAGACACGCGTGACCTCGGAACAGGCCTTCTCAATCTCGTCCAACAGAATAATCGAATACGGGTGCATCCAGACTTTATTGGTCAGCTCCGACCGAAACCGTTCCAACGAATCCGAGTTGGCATATTCTGTACAGTCAATTCGAATCAGATTACGGTCGTCATCGAACAACAGTTCGGCCAACGCCTTCGTCATCTCGGTATTGTGCGTGACCACGAAATCCTCACTCTGATACAAGTGGTCAGGATGGTCTACATAGAGACATACCGTCTGCATCTGGTCAGACAGCTTTTCCACAGCTACAATATCCGAAAAATCAACATCAAACGACTTTGTCAGACGATGCATTGCCGCCTGCTTTGCAATCTCGACCTTTCGAGGCAGACTAAAGAAACGAGCCTTCCTATCATTCGTCATCCGCACATGCACATCATATTCCACAGAACACGAACCCTGTCCATTATCACGATGATGCTCTGTAATAGACGAAGTTACACCCAAAGACCACAGCAACCGCTGAACATCTTCCGCAAGCCCTTGACACGCCGTTGAATACGAGACATTATACCGGCCACCGTCTTTCGCACCAATATGCCCGTCACAATCGAACAGCCCCTGAAGCAATTCCCAACGCTGCTCCACAGACGCCGTCAGATACTCGGCCGGAATACGCCGTTCCGCGGATTTCATATCCACAACGCCCTCGATACCACCAAACACAGACATCTTGGAAAGCAAGGCATCTGTATTCGGCCGTTCACGAGACGGGTCAATGAAATACCAACTATAATTTGTACGTGCTGACCCATCTGCCCTATGATGCATCGACCCATGCCGCTTATATCCGGAAGCACCGACCCGTTCTGCACATTTCGCAACAATAAACTCATCGTCTCCGGAAATACACAAGGCAGACACAGACCTTGTCAAGCAACCATCTGCAATAAATGCACCCATGACATACGGGTCAACCGGCAAGTCACGCTTTTCATACTGCACAGGTTGATTCATCGGAACGGAAAACCGCAGCTTCCTCGTAGACCTCGAACCTGACCCGCTCAGCATATTCGCAATCCTTTGCGTACTGATAACAACTAAATTATCATCAGCCCTGTCATGCTTATACAAATACACGCCCCACAGATGGTCCTTATCCACGACCACCGACCGGCCGTCTGAGAACGTAACCCGGTACACATCCAGATAGCCGCGTGGAAACACACCGAGAACTTCAACCGGAGAACCATCCGGAGCAAATACATGGTCGCCAACCTGAATCTGTTCCACCGCCGTATAACCCGGACATGTCCGCTGTTCCACCGTCGGAATCAACGTGCCAACCGGATGTCCCTTTCCGACACCGGTACTTCCCGTGAACAGAAACGAACTCATGGGTTTCGTCTTATCATTCAAGTCGGCCACACAAATCTGAAGCCTCTGCTCAATTACCGTTGTGGCCAACTTTTGAGAAAACACCCGTTTATCCAGCGCCTGCTTGATTTTCGTGGCATCCACACGAAACGCCACGTTGACGCCCTCCTGCTCCCAAATCACATCAGCAAGGAGCCGCTGGTCAATCCGACGGCCCTCCGCCCGATGCCAGCCTATCATAGCGTCCATCAGCAGAATAGATTTACGGGGCTGACTGGCCGAAGGCATATATCGATTCGTATATTCGTAAATCATTTCGAACATCGAATCCCCGATAAACTGATGCTCGACCCCGTAGCGTTTCGCCATGTTCTTCAAAATCTCAACACAGACTTCCTTTCCGGGCTGCGCCAGATTGATACGCTGAAGACGCTCCACCAACGGCAGGTTCGGAGAGACCCACTTCCGAAATTCCTCATAGGTCGTAGCCGCGATAACACGCACACCGCGTGTACCGGAGTCTGCCAGCAACGGCTTCAAGGCCTCCACGGCCGCATCCGACAACTGCATGATTTGATGAAACTCATCAATAAACAAAACAACTTCGGTATTGGCGGCCTTACGATATCCGGTCACTTCTTCAAACATGGACTTCAGCTTCGACGCCATCTCGTTCCGGTCATTGACGTCAGCAATCATACGGGACAAGTCCACTTCCATATAATCACGAGCCGCATCCTGCGCCATCATTCCCTGAACCAATGCCGTATTGTGCGTTACAATATGGTTCACACCACATTGAAACAAATGGCTTGCGCCATCCACATAGATGCAGGTCATCTTTTCATCCCGATACAACTTCTGAACATCCACAATCGTCAGGTCATCCCGTACAGGCCGGTCCGAACAAAGCCGCTGCACCCGCTCCAGTTGACTCTTCGCATAGAATAACCGGGATTTCATCTCCCGATTACCCTGAATCCGGAGCTTATACTTGCGGCGAGAACTGTTCGGTTCCCAAAGAACCGCCCGATAACCCAACGAATTCAAAACAGACTGCATGTCCAAAGCAATCTGTTTACACGGCGCTGTAAAATAACAACTGCCGTGACTGTCCGACGCCACACGGCCGCATACGTCCATCATACCGCGAACCAATTCAAACCGCTGACTGACCGACCCAGTCAAATAAATCCGCGGAATACGGCGGTCTACAGCCCGCCTGTGAAACACCTCGGCATCAGAACCCAGCTTTTCCGCAAACTCATTCGTTGAAATACAAGCCTGTAAATCAGACCGGATTTTGAACCGCCAGCTGTAATTTGTCGGATTCCGTTTCGTCACAGCGCCAATCAAGTCAGCCACGCGTACGGCCACGTCCTCTTTCGCCGTAGACAAAGTCAACAGACGCTCTGTCAAACAGCCACCGGTTATCAAGGCTCCCATCACATACGGATGAATCGGAAGTTCCTGCTCCGGCCATGCGACAGCTCGGCCAATCGGAACCCGCCATTTATAATGAGTATGATTCTTCGTAAACAGCCCCTGATTCAACAGTTCTCTCAATGTCAGGTTTTCATACGAGGAATTCGCTTTCGCCTGCCGGGCCGCCCAAATATGCTCATCATTGCAGACAATTTCAGAGCCATCACTGAATTTCACGAGATAAGCCGGAATCCAACCCTGCGGAAACACACGCAGCACCTTTACAGGACGGCCGGTCTCGTCAAACACAAAATCCCCCGGAACAATATCATGAATCGTCACATATCCCCGGGAATCGGCTACTGGAATCGGCGTCCAATCCGCCAGCGCCTTACCAGAACCAGCCTCCGCCAACAGAATCACATTACACAGCTCCGGACGCATCATAGCCGCCCGCAGCGTACGCAATTCATTTTCACGACCAATCAACGGACGCTCCATCTTCTTGACCGGCGCGGTAAACTGATTCAAAAACGGAAAATTTTCCGTAAACTCCTGCCGCCTCAGCGCCACAAGACAAGCGCCTCCTTTCGCTTAAATATACTCCGGTTCATCCGGAATCAGCTCATCACCCGACCAGTTCGGACCGCCATACACAGCGTCGGCCTCCCAGGTCTGCATATCATCCGGCGGAAGCGGTTCCTCCATATCCAACACGTCTTCAATATCCGGATACAGGACATCATACAGATTGCACTCGTCCTGCATGACCTTTTGAATCTCCGACAACTCCGCCCGAATCCCCGGCAGATGAGCAGGCCATTCAGACCCTCCCTGACGGGCCTTGCAAAAACCAAAATCGCCCAACCGGAAGGCCTCGAATTCAGCCATACGGTTTAACGCGTCCGCGGTAGGCGCAATGATACAGCGCCCGCAATTCAGCATTTCAGAAGACGCATAGGCCGGAAAATTCGGGTCGGCCAGCAACTTGGCGATTTTATTAAAAGCCTGCTCCCTGGCAAACGAAGCCTGATTTATCAAAGACGGAAGCAGAATATCCAGATAAATCATCTCTTCACTGTTTGTACGGAATCGCTCGTTCCGCCATGCCGCCGTGTCTGTCAGAATACGCTTATTGATATCCGACAGCTTCGTACAAAAATCCAGCGGCAGATTTCGCGCCCACGCCGCAAACCGGTTCGTACCGTCATACATCCTGTGATATGACTCCACACGGTCTGTCAAAAACCGGTCGGATTTCACAGACTGACGCACCGGCTGTTCCACCGTCGTAAATCTATCGCCGTACAAAAACTCGACGATATCCTTCGACAAGTCACCGCATCGCTCCAACAGCATACGGAACTTCTCTTTATTCATGCGCTGCATTTCGGCATCGAAATCGCCCGCCTGGATTTCATCCAACAACCGGCTGAGCAACATCATATCTGTCTTGCCATAAGAACCGGTTCCCTGACAGACCACCATGCCGATTTTACTATGGGACGTCATATAACAAAACCTCCTGTCAAATCAATAGCATATATGCAATCACCGCCGAAACAGGCGGCACGAGCACCAGAAAATAGGCCTGCCAGGGAAACCGGCTGGTTTGTCCTGAAATATAAGGGTCTGCGTTATTGTCCATGCGGTCAACAGGCCCATCTACCACAATCAGCCGACCAAATGAACCATATTTCAATCGAATCTCCATAGGCGGCACGCCCAAACAGCGGCAAGCGTAATCCTTCGTCTTCTTACCCTCTGTCCAGACATACTCCACGATATAATAATCGTCATTTACCAGCTCCTGCCGGTTTTTTGTCGCCACAAACGACCGCTTATCACTGGGCCGGCGCTTCCAAATCTTCATGATTGGAGCGTTGTACCGATATGTCAATCTGACCAACAGTGTAATAGAGCCTATCGAGGCTATCAGGAAAATCAGAATCACCAAAATCATATCCAACATAAAACAGCCTCCTCATCTACACCTACTGTGGTCTATTTTAACATATACGAGTTTGACTTTCAACCGACTATTCTGATTTATCAGAATATATTTTTACAGAGACCAGCCATTTTCATCCAGACGAACCATAAAGGCATAGACATCCGGAAGCAATTCCTGCATGTGCTCCAACGTCTGACCCCGGTTGGACTTCAGGATATACAGTTCAAAGACCTCTGCAAAAAATTCAGAGGCGTTAGTCGTTGCATATTCAGACACACCGGCGCCGATAACATCCCAATATTGAGAATAAAACGGGTCAAACGCCGACTCCAAATGATTTTCCCGGTAGACGAAATGGCCAAATTCATGAATCGTCGACAGATAACTGGCTATCGTCAGCCGGCCCGTCGAATAAAGGCCCGTAATACTGGCGCCGCCGTTTTCTGCAATATATTCAGCGATATCATGATACCCGAAAATCAACTTATAACCAGAATCATGCCACGCATCCAGAACTTCCTGCGGAAGCATTTCCAAATACGGCCTGGATGCGCCGGCCACATCGCCGTAACCCTCTTCCACCTCTGTATTCAGATAAGTAAACAACTCCGGCATCGCCAGCTCATAATCCCGTACCACAGAATTCTGCAAATAGTATGTAGCTTGCGCCCGTGTCACAAATGCAAAAACATCGGGAACATCCGATGCCTCTACCATGCCTGCCCGAATAGCCGACTCAACCGAGTCATAATAATAATTCGGGATACCCTCAATTCGCAATAAAACGTCGAACACAGAATGGAACGACATCTCACAATCCGGGTCCAAGAGCACGCTCATATCGACCCAGTCTTCCTCATAGCACCGCATCACCGGATTTTCAATCACTTCATCCGGAAAATATGCCCGGCATAACATCGTACAGAATTGAAACCCTGTCAACGGTGCATCCGGCGCAAAAAAATTGTTCCCGACACCCGCTACAATCTGCCTGTCCCGGCAAAATGCAACGGACTCATAATACTTATGAGTAACAGGAACATCCGCAAAGTCATTGACGGCTGACACCGGCACCGCAGATGCGGAAGCGGCAATCGCCAATGATAAGGTCAAGGTCGCGATACGTCTAAACATAAGCAATCACCTCATAAGGTAGAATATAACATATTCTACCACGGAAACTCTGATTTATCAACAAAAAAGGAGCGCCTTCCGGCGCTCCTAATCATATTCCCTGTCTGTATCCGACGGGCCCTCAATATTTGATACATCGGGAAGTTTTCGACCCGTCTTCGTTCGGTTCTTCTCCGATGCACGACCCTCCCGCTCCAAGCGCTTTGCATACCGTTCCGGATGCAGACTTTTCTCCAAAAGCTCCTGAAACGTCAAATTATGCCGCTTTTCTTCCATATCAGAACCTCCTGAAAAAAATCGCCGTGGCATTTGCCACGGCGATTATGACACTCGCATGGCCGCGATATCAGCCAAGCTCCATCCCGGATTCAGCTTCCTTCGACGGAGCCTCCGGCACTTCAGGAAGGTCACGGCCCTTCGGCTGTGTATCCTTCTGCGCGGCCTTCTCAGCCTGGTTCTTCTGATAGGTCTGCTCCTTCGCCGTCACATCAAACGTAGAATCCAGACCCTGCCGCTGAGCGGCGTCCTTCATGCTGATACCGCGCTCCTTGGCCTGCACCCGTTCAGAGCTCTCGGCCATCCGGGACCACCGGTTCTGCTCGCTGAAGAACTTCTTCACGTCATCCTCACTCTTGAGGTTTCCGGTCAGTTCATTGGCCGTCATCGGCATCTTCGTATTGGGCACCAGACCCTTCCCGTTTTCACGGGTCACCAGATGCGCCTTCACTGCCACGAACTCCCGGCCGGTCTCCTTGCCGTCCTTATCATGAAGGGCAAAGGTCTGAGCCGAAGCCTCCCGCAGTTTGGCCACCTGGTCGGCAGACATCCACTGTGCGTGGGTCTGCTTCTTCTCATCGCCCTTGCCGTATGTATCTGTCACCAGATGCGGCCGGGGCTGCGCCGTCTCCGTTGTCTGTGTGGCGGACAACACAACCATATTGCCAGACTTGCCGTTCTTCATCACAGAATTGGACGAAATCGTACCGTGGATGTTGTACATCCCATCGCCCTTCGGGGTCTCGGGGGCATCCTTCTTAAAATTGCGGATATCCATAATAACTCCTTTCTTGGTTGTCCAGCGGAAACCCCTTCGACGGGCCATATCGCCTCCGGTTCTCCGTCTGGAACTGTCCATCTCAATCAGACGCTTATAATCTTGATTTGCTTAGATTATAGTGCATGCACGGATATTTGTCAAGACCCCTTTTCACAAAATCTACGATTTGAATAAATGTCACAACGCATTTTTTAACATATTGTACAAAAAGACAACGCCTACCGGCATAACCCATACGATAGCGTCATAAACCATGAATGAAATAGCGTAAATACCGTTCCACCATTTCTCCCGCCACAACTGTTTACACCGGCGAATATTCAAAATCAGCAAAACAATCAAAGCTGGCGCAATCGACAGCCAAACCCGATGATTCGGAGCCAAAAAACCAAATAACCAATACAGCACGCAACTCAAGACACCGAGACCCAGAAAGAGCCACATATCCTTCTGCCACATAGGCTGTAAATGGTCAAAGGCATGATGCTTCAGCATAAACTCCGGCACCTTATAATTTGGAACCTTCATATCATGTCAATCCCTTCAAAATCATACCTGTAAATAGAAAGACGGTAACAGCCGGAGCTGTTACCGTCCCTCATTGCCTGCCGGCAGGACTTCTCGTCCGCCTGCTGATTATTGTATCACAAATCCAGCCAACAAGCAAGTATAAATATTGATTTATCAAGGAATTACCGACTGATTTCCTGAACAGACTGTACAGCCGCTTTCACAGCCATCCGCATATTATCCTCAAAATCATGGTCCAGAGAAAACGTACGACTCCGGCGCTCGGAATACTGCGCGGAATCCTTCAATTCCGACTTCATCACACCCGTCTCCCGCATCTTATCTGCCAGCTCTTTCATTGCCAGCACATCTTTACGAGGATAAGTATCCACAGCCGCATACTGCCCGGAATTCCGAAGATATTGCATGGCATTCTGATACAACTCGTATCGTGTATCCGCGGCCTCCGTAAAGGCGTCAATATTACGCTTGGACACCAGAACATCATATGCAAAATCATAACCCAAATGATGAATATCCAACGCCTTTACCTCATCAAAGCTGTAAGGCTTCTCCCGACTCACATGCAACAGACCCTGGTCATCCTGCTGTAAAGACAGACCGTCATCCGCCAGACTGCGGCGAAACGCATCTTCCATTGCATCATATTTCGTCTGCATACGTTCCAAACGCTGTTCCAGAATATGCGGCGCCTCCGAAACCAAACGGCCGTCCCGATGACCATAGGCACGTTCTCCGAACTTGTCAGCCTCTTTTGCCGACATCTTCCGCATATTCGTATCCAATGTCATCTCCCGCAGTTTATTACATCTGCGCTTGTAAGCAGACAGCTCTTCGAATTCATCTTCAAATTTACTGCCGGGCGGAAGAAAACCGAGAAAATGCTGATACTTACACATCAGCTTTGCATTATATTCTTCCTCAAACTGCAGATACAATAAAAGCGGAGTGGACGACGGGTCGGGGTCCGGCGTCTTCTTGTAATTCTCCACGGCTTCATGAAACCGATGAGTTTCCTTCTTATGATGCTGCAAACGGGACGAATAACTTCGAAGCCGAAACCCAAATTCAATCATCGGGTCACTGGACGCATTCAATGCCATCTGTTCATAATCCTCAGACATCACATCCAGCATCGGCGTTCGAATCGTCTTCTCTTTATCCGGTATCTCCTTCAGAATACTGTAGACACCGTTCATACAATCCGCCACAATCTGATTTCGGCCGTTATCATACAACTTACGATAGGTCTCCTGGTCAAAACCCTCTCGTTCCTGACGGCGCTTACAGTATACGTCCACAGCCTGTAATGCTTCTTTATATCCGGAATCCGGCTGGTCCAAAACCTCTGTCACAAACTCTTTTACGATGGCATTCGGCTTTCTCATGGCCTTCGCATTACTGCCGGCCCGCCACAACCGTTTATCCTCCGGCAAACAAGCCATCAAAAACTGCGGCAGACCATGCTGCTCCATGACTTTATGAGTAAATTTTTTCATATAACACAGCGTATGCCGCCGGTCAAACTGCACATTCGATTGAAGCTGATGCATCGCCTGCGCTTCATCCAGAGACATATCAATACCGCGGCGCATCGCACGCTTCCCAGCCTCAGAAATTTTCCCCCGCTGATAACCGTCTTTCGTCAGATTACCGCGCCCGGCGTCCACCATCGCCAAATGGCAATGAACATGTGCAGTATCGACCTGAATCACGCCCACATATCGCAGGTCATCATAATATCGACCCAGCCTGTCACAGCCCTTCATAATCGCTGTCCGTAATTTCAACTGGTCGATATTACCACGATAATCGCCCCGAGATTGAAACTGAAAGTCATCGTCTACAATTCCATTTTCCCGAAGATACGCCTCATCAAAAGACACGACTGTCTTCATGACAGTCTTGCCTTTATCAAACAGCCGCTGGATATCCGAACTGGCCGCACGAAGCTGGTCTCTGGTCATAGCAATAGAGCCATAACCAAATGCAACACCCGTCATATTATCGGTTTTCAATTCAGATTTTACAGCCTCTGTTGTTTTCAGCTGTTCCGCGGCCTCCTCACGCGCCATATACTTCATAATAAACGACTTATGGTCATGCCGTTCCACAGGATAGGGAGCCGACTGCATCAACAGTACCGGCGCCAGATTTTCCGTGGCATTATCCCTGGCCATATATCGCTGAATATACGAGCCTGGCGTACCGCCGCGGGTTCCGGACGAACCCTGCGGCTTGTACGTAAACTCATTGACGATAACAATATTCTGCTTGACCCCCATAGCGTCACATCCCTATCTCAACGCCCAACAGACGAAGACCATCCTGAACCATAACAAAACCCATCAATAGCAGCAGCAGACCCAGCCCGACAGCATGCACCATAGCCTCCGCCTTCGGGTCGACTCGCTTCCGGCGAACAGCTTCAATCAACAGGAACACCAGACGCCCGCCATCCAGCGCTGGAATCGGCAGCAAGTTCATAACTCCGATATTTACAGCCAGCAAAATGACCAGGTTAACGATGTTTAGAATTGTAACCCCAATATCATACCGCTCGGCAGACGTCTCCACCGTATCCGATACCATCGCCATAATACCAACAGGGCCTGCCAAATCAGAAACGCCCATATTGCCAGTTACCAGCTGACCTACTGTCGCAATCGTATACTTCTCCCAACTCACTACTTCCTGAATCGCGTAATACAGCTTCTGACCAAAACCCAGCGTCTTATCCCGGAAAGAAGACGCTGAAAAACCGAGCGATGTCACATTTACGAGCTGGGGCGTGACCGAGACCTCAATGGTCTCGCCATTTCGGTCCAGCGTAAACAAAACAGGCGCGTCTTTTGATACACCCGCTGCGTCCTGTGCATCAAAATAATCCTTCATGGCCTGACCCGATTGAATTTCCACGCCATTGATTGCGGTCACAATATCCCCGGAACGCATACCGGCCTCATATGCGGGATTATCCGTCACAACCGCGACTTCAGCGGGATATTCACTGATTTGATACTGAATCCCGATACGCGTTGTTTCATATGAAGTCTCATAGGTCTCCGTCAATACCTGGCCATCCCGATAAAACTCGACCGTAATTTCATCGCTCAGTCCATGAGAAAGCTGATATGTCGCAATATCCCGACCTGTCGTAATACCATAATCATTGATGCTGAGAATAACATCGCCCTCCTGCAGACCAGATGCAATCTCAGAATCGGTCTGATAAACCACAGGCGTGTTGGCTCCGGCGCCGAAAATCAACACAAAAGACAACAAGACAGCCGTCAAAATATTGAACAACGGTCCGCCGACCACCACAAGAATCCGCTGTAACACCGGTTTATTGCCAAACGCAGTCGGACTGTCACTGACATCATCTTCTCCCTCCAGCGCACAAAAACCGCCCAGCGGTATCAACCGAAGATTGTAAACAGTATCTCCGATTTTTCTGCCTACCAGCTTCGGCCCCATGCCCAATGAATATTCCGGCACGCCAATCTTGAACAGCTTGGCCATCAGCAGATGACCAAACTCATGCGACGCAATCAAAAAACCTAAAATTAAAATTGCAATTATAATACCCATAAATTTATTCCTTTCGGACTATTTTAATGCCTCTAAAATTCGAGTTTTCGCTTCCACACACGATTGTGCCGGCGGCAATCTACAAAGATACTCAGCCAGGTCATTCCATTCCGACAATTGAAAATCATCCGGTATCGTATGCCTGATAATGCGAATCAACATGGCATCATGCGCTTTTGCCTTAAACGGCATATCAGAGATAAAACAACAGCCGGATGCATCGCGAAGATATTCAAATAAAGGCAAACCATCAGAACTCATATCAATCCCCCATTTACAAAAAAGTCAGCGACGAGCCAAACCCGTCGCTGACTGCGCTTCTTACTCCTTTTCAGGAATCAGGTCATCATCTTCATAACCCTGAATTCCGGAAATATCCGGAAGCTCACGCTTCGACGGCTCATGAACCGGCTCATTCAAATCCACATGATTCATATCAGCAGGCGACAACCCGTCCCCCTCTTCCAGGAGCTCTTCCCGGGTCTCGATATTCTGTGCCTTATTGATATCATGCATACGGTCCAGCTTATTGGGGTCATGACGCTCTTTATCCTGTTCGGACTCATCGCTCAATGTATCGCCGATTTCATCGTCGACATCCACATGTTCCACAGAAGCGGCCGCCTGCTGTGCGGCCCTCTGCTTCTGGCGCTCCCGTTCTTCATAGGCCTCATTCGCCTCACGCCGGATTTTCTCAAACAGCTCGGCATGAGCCTGTTCCTCCGGAGACAATACTTCAGGAACCTCAGACTCCACCTCATGTGAAACAGGATGCTCGTCCTCGCCAATCAGCTCAGATTCCCTGTCAAAGCCGATATCATCCGACCGGTCAAACACCGGCTCGGAATCCTGCTGCAAAGTCTTCTGGACAGACAGCTGGTCAGAGATTTCATCCTCCAGCGAATCCATCGCCTCAGGTTCCTCATTCATCACATAGCCGGCTTCCGGCATATGCTCGAAATATTCTGAAATAACATAACCAGAACCGGGAACGACACGACCATCCACTTCATGGTCGACATCAAAGCAGACCAACGAATCCCGCTCGCCATCCTTTGAACCATCCTGCACCCGGATAAAAACCAATGTGGGCTCCGGCTCCTCAAAATCCTGAGCCGGCGGCGCCTGAACCGTAATGAAATTACAAAGACACGGCAATTCCATTACATTGTGCCGAATGATATTCGGCACCTGGAAACCCTGTTCAAATAACCCCTTGCTGGCCAGCTCCGCCAAATTCTGACGCGTAAATTCATACGAATAAGACAAAATGGGCTTATCCGTATCGCGAAGCATCCGACACTCCGTAAAGTTTCCAGGAAATTCACCGACAAACTTCAGCGGTTTCCCCTGCAACACCAGACGGGGCCGATACCGGCGCTTCGGCCCGCAAAAGTCAATAAACGCCTGTTCCACCTGCATATGCATGACAGCCGGCACATCCCGATAGACCGTCACATCTTCCGCACACCGACGCAGCAACTCTCTGCAATCATGGGATGTCGCCAACCGGGCCGGTGTCTTATACAAAATAGGCATACTCACTTCGCTCCTTTCCGCATCAGACTAAACGCGATGATTTTATGACTTGCAATCTTCAGGCCCTTGTGAAGCAGTTTCATCGTCTTCAACAGCGCCAATATCCATAACACGGTCTCAAACAACAGAATACTGACGCCCAAAACAAAATCCAAAACCGTCATGCCTGTCAGATAAGAAGCAAAGGAAATACCGATTGCGCCAACACTAATACTCAGCACAGTGGGAAGCCAGCTGGACACAATCAAAATATACAGCATCAAAAACACTGTCACATCTATGATAGCAACAGCCACAGCGCCGATTCCCTTTCGAATCTTCACCCGCCGTTGATGCTTTTCAGCAGGTGACAAAACCTTTTTAGCCATTCTCTGTCACCTCCTCAGTTCCTGTCTCAGCCGGAACCTCACTCTCTGACGCCGTTCCATCCCCGGCCGGTACTGTGATAACATTCTCGCTCTGCGCACCTGTCATCATATCATAAGCAGTCAAATTACTGACAGACGCCGTTGTACCGTTGTCATAAATCGTATAAGACAGCATCACCATCTTCGTATAAATCTGACCGTCTGCCGAACCATATGTATAATCCAGCAACGCATTATATGTACGAGAGCCATCTGTCATTGACGTCATGTACGACGTAAAATTTGACACAGCGTCCGTTTCCTGTGCAATGGTCAAATCCTCGTTATACGTATACCCGGCATAATCAATATTGGAACTGAAAAACAGAGCCAGAAACAGATTGCTCACATTGGGTAGCTCAGCGGCTTCCGTCTGCCTCGCATTTCGCTCCGCGCTTGTCTGCCAACGCATCAAGCTGTTCAGCAAATCAGTCACACGGACATCATCCACGGACTGCGTTGTGTAATTATGATACGAAGACTCCGTCCGCGTCGTATCTTCCACAACACCTGTTGTTGTTTGAAGCATAGCAATCTGATTCCGAATACCGGCAATCTGACTCTGCAGACCGGACAGCGTCGATGTACGGGCATTATTGATACTGCCCGTGAAAAAGATACAGACAATCATAACAATAACAGCCAGAATAATCGCGACAATCTGCCCTTTTTTCAGCCGACGTACATTCGTCCAATTATAACTGGCATCCGACTGTGACTTTTTCTTGCCGGCCTGCTCAGCCTTTGCCACCATCTCCCGGTCAATCACATCAGCTTCCCGGGAAGAATCTTCCGCTACCACACCGCGTACAACCGGCTCATCATCCTGCGGCTTTTTCTTTTTGAACAAACCCATGGTCAGTTACCTCCCAAAAAGCCATTTGAACCAGGCCCACCGATGACCTCGCCATCCCCAATCGTTCCCGGCGGCATCTGAGAATCATCCACAGGCTTTTCGGGTTCCGGCTCCGGTTTGGGTTCAGGCTCGGGCTCTGGTGTCGGTTCCGGTGTAGGCTCAGGCGTCGGCTCAGGTTCCGGCTCCGGTGTAGGTTCGGGCCTCGGTATCGGTCTGCTCGGCGTTGTGGACGGCCGAGTAGAAGACTGTCCACCCGACGGCCGGCTGGAACCACCATAAGTGTTATCATGCGTCGGTTCATTATCCGGTGTTTCCGACGGTTCCTGCGTATCGGGCGTCTCATCATCAGGCGTCTCGACCACCGGTATTTCAGGCGTTTCGGGGTCTGGCGTATCACCATTCTGCCCCGCCGTCTCCAACAGACCTGTGATGGGGCCTGTACCCGTATGGATTGCATCCACAACCGTAATCAGAGAATCATCAATGATACCAACACAAGTAGGCAGATACAACACATCAATATCAGAAAACTTATTTGTAGTCTCCTGATAAATCCCCGTAGCGACCGCAATTATCTGATTGTTAGACACACATGTCCACATGACCTTCAATTCAGACTCCACGGTCAAATAATTTGATGTAAATGACCATGTAATCGACCGTGTTGCCAGCGGGTCCGACGGCGCCCATGCATACAGCATACGAGAGTCTGTCAAATACTCCGACAACTGCGACAAGGCCGCTGTTCTGTCATCATCCGTCGCTCTCGAAGTATCACTCGACAAAATTGTCTGCTGCCGAGCAACCTGCTCGCCTGCTGTACGAGGAGAGAACGTCACAAGCTCCGTTGTTTCATCCTCAACAATCTGTTCACCAGCCTGCAATAGAGCCAAATCACCTTGCACTTGTGTCAACTCTGTCTGATATGCTGTATGCAGTGTCTCAAACCGTGCCGCACCGGACATCACCCCAAAAATCCGGAAAATGCAGACAAGAAGCGCAATCAAAATCACACCGACTGTAATAGCCTCTGCGATAGAAAGATTGAACAGCCGCTCCTTTCCCCGCTGTGTAATTTCCGTCACACCGCCGTCTTTTACAAACGTCGATGTGGCGTCACGCGCAGACTTGACGCTCTTGCCAGCCCGTTCCTGAATAGATTCCACACTGCCCTTCACAACAGTTGGTTTCTTTACATTCTTGCCACTAATCAACCTGCGGCGCCTCCCTTCCGCAAAATATACTCATTTATCAGTATTTTATCATAATCGACCACAACTTTCAAGCGTCAATAAGCCACATACGCCGATAAATCAAAAATATTACCCGCTGAGTCCACTGTACAAAACAGACACGCCGTTGAAACAGATTCATAATCGTTTACGCTTCGTGAACTAAAATCCACAAACACGATATAGCTGTACGAATTATCGAACATATTGTTCAGATAAACTTCACATCCCTCATAAGAACAATTGATGTTATTCTCATCAATGTCATTTCGGGAAGTTCCGTCATCCTCTAAAATCTCAGGCACCTCCGGAAAAAACGACTGCATAAACACACTTTCCGGGTCAACTGCATATTCTGTCAACAGCAAACTACGGTCCAACACATAATCCGCATACGAATACCATGTAAAAATCTCATCACAGAGCAATTCAATCGCCTGCATATCTGAATTGACCTTTGTACCGTCAATACCTGTGGTCTCATAAATGACAACCGTATCTTTCAAATTGTTGGCTTCCCGTTGGTCGACAATCTGCTGATTCAGCTCATCCACACGCGCCTGTAATTCAAACAAATCATTCTGATTCGACGAACCGCCAAACTGACAAAACAGAAAACAGCCGATACAAAAGACGACACAACCCAGCAGCACAAACAGATATCGAACATCCATTTTCTGTTTCATGACGCCGCTCCTTCCACACCGAGACCATCCAGCACTTCCTGAATAGAGCTTTCTACATCAAAATCCTGAAACTCCATATCTGCTTCCATAGAAGCAATTCTTTGCTGACGCTCTTCCTCTGTAATGTCCTCCCAGTCATACGTCAAAAGCAAATCATTGATTTCCTCATAAATTTGCTGACCATATGCCGTTGTATGAACCTCAACACCCTGTACTTTATTGTCCTCAAACGAATACCTGCCGGAGGCATACGCAATCAATGCGCCATTGTCCTCACGCCAGCATGTCCAAACCATAGGCACATAGGCGTCCGTGTAATTATAGAGCTTCTCAAACCGCCAATAAAACGGAGTATCTCCGTTCTCATCCACATAGACCCACGGCGGCAGATACCAAGCTCCTTGATTACCAGTATCCGGCTCTATCCAAATCTGAGCGTCTTCATACATCGCTGTATAAGCCTCATTCCACTCATCTTCTGTCATCTTGCCGGAATCCACCCATATATAAGGCGGGCTGGACAAATATCTGTCCTGCAAAGCCACAATATTATCACCACAAATCTCAGCGGCCGTCAAATCCTTCGCGGCATATTCCCGCGTCACACCCTCATAGGCCTGCAGCTCCTCCAATTGCCGCTCCAGCGAAATAATAGTCGCCTCCAACGACACACGAGACATATCCGTCTCCTGATAATCCCGCAGACCCATAGAAAGAAATACGCCGCCTACACCGAGACTTAACATACAGGCCAGAACGACAACTATGATTTTAATACGCACGGGGTCCTTCGGCGGACGATACGACAAATTCTTCTTCATGCGAGACATCGAGTCCCGGGACCTCTGCATAGCGGCCTGAATTTTCTCCTTCTCCGGGCCATCCCATTCATCCCATGATTTTATCTTTTTCGGCATAATACTTACCTCCGAAAAAACTGATTTATCAACATATTTAAGTATAGCAGGGCCACATTCAAAATGCAACCCTGCTATACTGCAAAATTAACCTGTCGGACTATGCGCTGTACCGGCCGTCGTCATACTAGCATTATCACAAATCGTAATCTCCTGCCAGCGGGATTCAGATTCAGGCTGAACATTTCGGAACACCCGGAACGTACTGTCATAGCCGGGATTCGACTTCGACAACCAAGGACTGTGTTCATTCAGAGAACCCTCCACAATGATATAGCCCTGATTCGCCAACTCCGGCCAAACTTCATTGATGACTTCCTCGCCGCAATACACACGCGTATGTCCTTTATCCCCGGAAGAATAAATCATAACATCGCCCGGCTGCAGGTCTGAATACGAGACCTCCATCCATTTATCCTGGTGAGACATCAGATACTGAAGCTGTACTTTACAGGAATATCCCGGATAATCGTCATCACCGCCACCCCAGCGCACAGACGTAGCAACCGTCACGTCACAGGACATATACACATATCGAACCGTCGGATAATGACCCTTGTTCGAATGATAGGCACTGTCTGATGTATCGAATACATTATTCCGAACACAGACAAACACCTGCGTGCCGGGCGTTGACAATGCGGAGTCATGATTATTCCACGCCAACAATGCCGCGGCATGCGCAATATCCGTATTACCATGACTGGGCGAAGCACAATAACCGACTTCTTCCGCACGCTCCGTACCACGGTCAGACGTAGCCTTTGCGGCCTGCACAATGGACTCCGACATACTCCGGCTGTAATCTCTGGACGCCAGCCAGGTATCTCCTTTATCAGACCAATATTGCGCATTATCAGAATGGGACGCAATCATATCACTGGGAAGCGACTCAACAGCCGTCAAGGCTTCACCTGTCGTATTCGCTACGCTCATTTCCCAAACGGCCAAAAAAACCTTTGCGGCTTCCGTCGGGTCATCCTCACGGCCGTTGGCCCAATCATTGACCCATTCCGCTTTGACGTCGCCTTCCTCTTCATCCAGCATGAACTGAAGCTGAATCTCCAGCTTATACCACGGCGACCCACGAGACTTCGCGTAATTATACAATCCGGAATTCTTTACAGCCGGATTGACCCACATGTACTGATTCGTCACCACGCCGTTGATAACTTCCGTATGGCAGTTTCGCATGGCCTTCGTCGTATTCCCGGACAAAGCAGAACCGCGATAGCCGGTCTCACTCAATTCGCTATGCAAATCCTGACCTTCACTGCCCATGAACCGGTCATTGGTCAACTGACCCAAACCGGCGCCTCGAATATTGATGACACCTGCCGCAGCCGGACTATCGCCCAAACCTGCCCAGTATTCATATACGCTCTGGTCATCCGTCGACCAAAGATGGAACATAGACAAATGCGGAATATGCACACGATGAGGGCCAAGACTGTTAGACACATTATCGACTTTAAGCTGATTATATTCGGCAAGATGCTCCACATCTACAACATCTGCCTCAGATTTTGTAACAAGAGATGTGCTCCACACACGGTCACCATAACCGCCCCACTCAGGGTCATATCGTTCATAGCTGCCATCCCTGTCAATACCGCCGTTTACGGCATTACCAGCGCTGTCCACAGCATGACGGCATGTATGCCAAACACTCTCGACAACATTAACATTATACCAGCCTGACAACGGGTCATGATTCCAATAATCATTACCATTCGTCCACTGTGCATGCCAAGATTCCACGCACCAATAGCTCCATGTAGGATTGATATAGGTAGACGGGGCATTGGCCCGGAACTGATGGATACCCGAACACTGATGCTCATCGCAATAGCCCCAGATAATATTTTCAGTCAGATAACTGTTCCACTCATCCGCTGTAAAGGTCTCAGTCGTACCGTCACTGAACGTATACGTGACTTCCACACCTTCCAAAACATTATCTGTTGTCGTGCTGTCTCCCGGCTCGTCATCTTCCGTATAAGAATCATCCGGCCCTGTATCACCGTCTACAACACCGTCACCGCCGTAACTGACCTTCGAGCTGTCAAATCGTTCAGCCACAGAATAGCCTGAACCCTCAAACTTCTGAATATACACACCACCTGCGCAATACATCCAATCATCCTTATAAGACGCACTGCTCAGATGTGTGGGATAGTCAGCGCCCCACTCGCTTTCCATAGCCGCTGTACCAACTTCGGGCCCAATATTATATGAATAACTTCCGGCAGTCAGACTCTCAGAACCGCTACTTAAAAGCTGACCATTCGAATTATAATGCTCCACATTGCCGGAAAGAGAAAATGTATTAGAACCGGCTGTACCAACCCCACTCGACGAAACACTGGTCAGCACTTCACCGGAAATTGTATTTCGAATATCTTCAAAACCATAGTCCTGTTCAATGTAATCCGGTCTATCAAACGCAGTCCCGTATACATTTACAAACTGCTGCGCATAATTAGCTGTACCACCGCCGCCGGCCGGACTCTTTGAATAACTCACACTGAATCGAGAACTCATTGTGCCGATATCCGAGTTCAGCTGCAATGCTTTATACAGCGACTGACTGTACAAATACCGATTGCTCGGCATTATGCCATCCGGCGAGTCGAGCATGACGCCATATTCAGCATGATACTGCGGCATGTCTTCTTCACTGGCGTGCGCATATACATCAGAGAACGGCCATGAAGCACCTTCCCACGAATCCGAATTCGCATTGTTTTCCAGTGCTGTAGGGTCGATACCGGATTCCGCTTCAAAATTCGTCAAAATACCGGCGACGTTATTGTTGTCAAAACCCATCTGCCGGAAAACGCCATAGATAATCTGCGCGCATATCATTTTGGCGTCATTGGCGTCTCCTGTATCCAGATACTCCAAATCAACGGCATCCCAGTCTTCCTGTTCCACGCAGGGCAAATCATCATACCGGCCGTCATCTGTCGTCTCATCCGCGACAACAGCACCGGCGATGATAACAACTGCCGCAATCAACAAGAAAATACCGCCTGTAATGACCGTTACCACAGCTACGCCAACAGCAACTGCAATCATTGCGGCCACCTGAACGATTGCCGCAATCGCATTCATAATCATTGCAATGATATTGGCAACAAGAGCCACCAGTTTTGCGACAATGATAGCCAACTTCGCAACGATAAACAACTTCATGGCCATCATGGCCATCTTCAGCATTTGCTGCGCCTTTTTCAACATTTCCAAAGGACCATTCTTCTTCTTCTTGTCCTTTTTCATCATGTCTTCAGGCGCCTGCCGGTCTGAATCTGTAATATATTTACCCTGGTCTTTATGCCGATTCGTCGAATCAGAATTCTCATCCTGTTTCGACTGCTGATTTTTCTGACCATCCGACGACGCATCATCGCCCGTAAGGGCGCCCATCACGCCGCCCTTCTTATCATCCTCACCAGACTTATCACCGGACAAGCCGACATCCGCGTCCTCTTCAGAACCATCTTTTTTATCCAGTTCCTCCAATTCCGCATTGTCCTGATTATGCTTTGCCGCGGCGCCCATAGCGGCAGCATTACCTGCCGCCATCTTTGCGCCTTCATTCAAAGCACCACCGGTTTCACCACCAGCACCATCGGTTGCGCCGCCCGATGCGCCATCTACAATCCCCTTCGCAATATTTTCAGCGGCCTGTCTCGGCGCTTCACGCATATACTCCTGATGGTCTTTTCTGGCTTTATCCTTGTCATCCGCGGCTTTTTGATAATCCTTGATATCACCGGAGGCCATCTCTACATTCGCATGCTCTTTTGCGGCCTTATATTTCGCATTCTCCTTCATGGCCTTACCGGCCTCTTCTGCCGCCGCGCCTACGCCTCCGGCAATTGCTCCGGCCTCACCGCCAACTTTCTTGCCGGCTTCTTTCGTGACTGTACCGGCTGATTCCAACTGCTCGGCCTTCGCCTTATCTTTGATTTCCCGGTTCCGAATATCATCATGGACACTCTGCCCCGTGTAATTGTTTGAATGTACACGAGGCGTTTCTTTCGCCGCGGCCTTTTTCGTACCCACACCTGCCGCATGACCCACGGTCTCAGCCTTATCTTTAATATCATTGGCCCGACTACCGGACTGCGGCAACGACTTCTTCTGGCCAGCCTGCTCAGGCGCTGTACTTTTCTGCCGCACATATTTTGGAACTTTCGCATCCTGATTCGGTACATTCGGTGGAACCTGTCCGCCGCCATTCGAAACGCCAGCCATGACGCACCACTCCTTTCTGCGAAATTCTCAACTGTCAATAAGCCAACAAAACATTCTGATTGACCGTGTACAGCGACATCATCTCTCGGGCATTTCGCTCCAATGTCAACAGCTCAACCGGCAATGTGACCTGATATTCCACTTTTGCGTCATAAAATGCCTGCCAGGCTGTTGTCAACGACGAAATCACAGAATTACGGTTTGTGGACATCGGTGTAGACGCAGACGTAGACCGCGTGTAAACCTGACCGGCAATATCATACCACGTCATATTGGTACTGAACGAAAATGTCTCCGTCACAGCACTCTTCGCATCCAACAGACGTGTCAGATTCTCATACGGATAAGTAGTCAAGACCTCATCCTGATAACCGGTATGGATATCGCCATTCTTCCAATCAAACAAAATACTGCGGTCAAGGTCAACAGCCGCATGCAGTTCAACAGGCTTTCCTTCCTCATCAAAATCAAAAATCTGGTCATACTGCCGTACGCCATTTTCGTCCACATAGACATTGTCGACCTCACTGACAAGCATGGGCGTAATCGGCGTCTGCAAATCCACTGTGGAGAGCTGACCATTCGGCTTCATGATATTATCAATAACCAACGTCTGCTCATACATGGTCTCAAGCGCAGCATACATGGAATCCTTAATTGACTGCTCCTCGGCTTCAGCAAAAAACGAGCAGTAAATATTGTAAGCCGTCATATTATCGTCTTCCAGACATGTTGCAGTTTGCGCACTGGCGCCGCCCGGATTAAAATAAATACGGGCTTGGTCATTGGTCAAAAACGAGGAATCACCCATCAGATTATCCGCAATGGGTGCAGAACCATCCGCCGGAACGAAATTATTATTACTCCGAAGCGTCAAGCCTAAAATCTGAGATTGAAATCCGTTTGTATCCACCAGATAAATACCCATATACCCGGTAGCACCAAACATATAAACAGAGCCGACAGGACGGGACAACAATTCAGACTGATAATCGCCATCCACATCAGACGCGCACAAAAACAGCGAATATGCGCTTGCGTCTGTTACAACATTCGTCATATCAGGCCAATGCAGCATAATAAAGCAACGCTGCTTATCCTCACTGACCCGAATATCCGTCACAGTTGCTTTGGCATGCGAAACCGACATCTGAATCTCTGTCGTATACATGACCTGGTCGCCCAGCTGAACCTTCGCATCATCCATGGATTTCTTTTGTGCAAGGCCAAAACAAACACCAATACACAAAAGCATGGCAAAGAAAATCACGCCAAAGCGTTCTATCTTATAATGCGTACCGAACAACCACGGCAGTTTTGCCTTGAAACCATCCACCTTGCCCATGTACATTCACCTCGTTTATATAAAATACCATGTTCAGTATACCGTAAAAAGAAACCAGTGTCAATTTCAAATAAGTCTGATAAATCAAAAGATTTTCCTTACAATATACAGAAAGAAGGCTGGCCGAAAACTCGGCCAGCCTTCTCGGATGTAAAGTTGCGATTAACCACCGGCGGCGGGCTCGCCCAATTCGTCAATGGTGTTTTTACCGCCTTTAGCGATACGCATCAGCCAGTCCCATGCGTCCGTGCTGTCCTCAGAAATTCCGCCGACACCAAACGATGCCAAAGCGCCGCCAAGAATCAACAAAATGATAGCCACGGCCCAACTGACCTGTGCCTTACCATGCTGAATAAGACCCTTGGCAATCTGCCAAATAGCTACAAGCATCATGACCACACCGATGATGATAATCAGGATGTTGCCCCACCGGGTCAGCATCGTATACAGGTTCGTACCGAACGCTGTAATGTCGAATGTCATGGGGTTTGCAAACAAACTCAGCATTGCAACCTTACCTCCTTTCCCTCAAGACTTTCGTGTGCTATGGCCACAGCACCACAAGAACAAGTCTCATGGGCTTCACACGCATAGATTATAGCATATTTTATCCAATTGTGTCAAGACCGTGAATCCCCGATATTTCCAGAACCACTATCCGGCTTTCCGGTCTTATCAGGAGCCTCACCAAAGGACGGCTCGCCAATCTTATCCGTCCGATGTTCCGTATCCTGATTTTCAAGACCGGTCTCCTGTTCCTTCAACCGGGCGGCATCCACCTGCTCCTGCAACTTCGACGCCTTGAATTCATTTGTCTTAGCCGCCTTATCAGCCGCGGTCTTACCCTTCTGCGCCGTATCACGGGCAACTTCAGTCGACCGAACCTGCCGCTGAACCTGACGCACCTGCCGTTTCGTCTGTTCCTGAGCCTGTTTCTGCGACAACCGAGCCTGTTCCTTCCTCTGATTCTCCAGAGTTGTCGCATCCACACCATCATGATAGGCCTGAGCCTGCGCATCCACATTCGCTCTATGAGCCTGCTTCCACGCAGCCTGGCGCTCGGCATACGTACTGCCTCCGGCAGGCTGGCCGGAACCACCAGACGACCGAGAACCGCCGCTACGCGGCGAGGCAGCCTGATTCATCGCATAGCCTGTCATACCGTTGCCCTGGCCTCCGCCGGCGCCCAACACACGCCCGCCGTTCCGGGCTGTCGCACGCCGGTTCTCCATGTCGTTCCAGAAACTCATATGCGTGCCCACACCGCCGGCCTGACCAATCGCAGAAATCAACGCGCTGTTGGAACCCGCCAGATAGGTAAACGCGGCAACCTTACGGGCATATTCTTTATTCCGCTGACGCTGACTGACGCCCGGCGACATCGTATTGGCACGCTGTTCCATAACGATAGCCTGACGATTCAACGCGCTCGCCTCATCCGCAAAGCCGCGCTTTGCCAGCTTTTCAGCCTGTTTCCGAGTCTCTGCCGCATCCGCAACAAGCCTCTCCGCAGTCTTAACAGACTTCTTACCAGACAGCTGACGCGCTGAATAATCCAGCATCTGCGCATTATTTCGAAGCGTAGCAGACGCCTGATACAACACAGCCTGATGCTTTGCGGCACCCTTCTGGTCAGCCATCTTATCGGCCTGAACCTTCATATCAGCCGCCATCTGCGTGTAATTCTGACTCTCACTCGCCGCCTTCGACGCGGAAATACGAACAAACCGATAATCCATCTGCGGCTTCTCCGCAGGTGCAGAACCGCCGCCGGATTTCTGAGAACCGGACAAACCCTGTCCGCCGGACTGCTGTACCTTTGTACCGGTTCCATCATTGTTCTGTACCGATGTAGCACCGACACGACCCTGCTGACTGGCCTGCGTCAGCGTACCAGCCTGCTTTGCATAGACTGCACTGCCTACGCCAACGGCACCGACAACTGTCGCATAGCCTGCCATGGCACCGGTCTTGCGTACTTCCTCACTGGTCATGCCGGGTTTCGCCATACCAGACTTCTGTACCGCAAAGGCCGCGGCCTTGCCTGCATTCGCGCCAATCACAACATTGTTCATACGTGCCGACATACGCTGACCATACTTATGGCCCTGTTCTGCGGCTTTAGACAACGAAGCCTCAGACGCGCCGGAATTCACAAACCGCGTACCACTCGCAGCCGCACTGCCTGCCATACCGGCGACCGTAGCCTGTGCATCCACAGCCTCCGCCCTTGCCTGCTCTTTCTCCAGAGCACCATTCATAGCATCCGCCTGCTTTGCTGTCATCGTATCCGGCGTTACGCCCATCGCCGCGGCGCCGGCCTTAAAACCAGCATCCACAGCGCCACGACCCGATGCGGCATCCCGCGCCTTATTTACAGAAGAAGCCGCCCGCGCGCGAACAACACTCTCGGTCTTCGCATCCAGCTTATCCAAGCCCTTGGAAGCTCGAATCATATTGGCACTCTGAACAGCCGCCTCACCAGCCGCCAAACCTGCAACAGACTTCTTTGCCGCCTCCGCCTGTTCCGCTGTCAATTCCTTACCGCCATTGGCTTCCTTTGCGGCGGCAAGCGCGACATTCTCATAATCAGAGGCAATCGACTTGCTCAAATCCTCCACAGCTTCACGCTGGTCGGAAGTCAGCTTGCCGCCTGCCGCGGAAACAGCACAGCGCGTGCCTTCCTTTACAGCGGCGCCTTCCACAGAAGTCTCATACTGCGCCTGAGCAACGGCCTCCTGACCAGCCTCAACCGCGCGCTTCTGTTCAGCGTCTGTCAATTCACGGCCCACAGCGGCCCTTGCACCGGCCACAGCCGCATGCTCCATCTTAGCCGCATCCGTTGCGGCGGCCTTATTATCAGAAATCGTCTGCGCCGCAATCTGCTTCGCCGATGCCTTTTCAGCATCAGTCAAATCACGGCCGAGTTCGTTCCGCATGGCCTGCTCCACAGCACCCTGAACAGCAGACTGTTCCAACTCACCCTTCGACAGCTTCTCCTTAATCGGCTCCGCAATCTTATCCAGCTGTTCCTGCGACAGCGGCCCATTTGCCACAGATTCAGCGCCGGCACGTGCTGCCTTGTCCACAATATCATCCTGGTCCAAACTTGTAACAGCCGTTGCCGCATCTGCCGCGGCTTTCTCACTGGTGGACAACTCACGGCCCAACGCGTCCTGCGCGGCATCACGACCCTTTCTAAGGCCATCCATACGAGACTCCACAGCATCTTCTGTATTCGCCTGAATAGCCTCAAGGTCATCATCACTCAACGGAGTGTCCTTATCCTTAACATTGGCCCCGGTCAATGCACGGTTCGCCGTCAGCGCAGTCAAACCAGCCGCGGCATTTCCGGCATTCTCCTTCGTCTCGTCATCGTCATCAGGGTCATCCGGCGCAGTCGTTTGAACCTTCGTGGAATCACTGTCATTGACATAGATTTCAGAACCCTCACCGGCTTTACTGACAGGAGCACTCGGCCCAACAAGGTCATCATAGCCATCCTCATCAGCATTGCCGTCAGCGTCACCTGCACCAGCATGTGCCGTTGTTTCAGCAGTCGAACCCTGCACACCAGCCTTCGGCCCGCCGAGTCCCGACGCAATTACGGCATTCGCCAGCCGGCGGTCTGCCATGTCGTCTTTGACACTGCCGCCAACACCATTCGCAGGCTCTTCACCACTCATACCGGTTCCGTCATCATCCGACTTACCGCCGCCCTGCTCTTCACCGGCCTGGACAGACATGGACGAGTTCTGCGTGGACTCGTTCTTATCGCCCTCTTTGACGTCGCCTTCTTCATTTTCTTCCGTATCGCCCTCTGTTTCATTGGCCATACGTTCCTGTTCTGCCGCTTTCGTCGCATTATCCGCCGCCATTTTGGCGCCAATTCCAGCACCAACAGCACCTGCTGCGCGGCCCATACCCTTGCCCAAATTCGCGGCAACCTGCGAATCCGGCATGTCCATATCATTCCGGCGAGCGCCGGGGACAAACGAGGTCGTCCAATCGCCAACCATCTCATCCACGCCTTTGACAATGACCTTCCGATAACGAATCATGATAATCGTCAAAACCACATAGATAAAGATGGAAAGCACGACTGTAATCAGTTCCAACGTCTTCGCGTCAAAAAATCCATCGTCAGCCATCGGAACAGAAAACAGATTCGAGAACATAATCGTACCAGAGTTTACAGACAACAGCTGTGTACTTACCGTACCAGCCACATCCGTACCGGCCGTCAAAGATTCCTCCGTCGCCGTTGCCGCAGCATTCGCAAACAACGTCTCCAGAATTGTCATCATGGAAACCAAAAGGTCACAAACCACACCATAAATCAGCATCGTCAAGACCACCTCGGCAATCATCATGATAACATGATAAATGAGCTTCGCGGCAAACCGCAAACTACCGAGCATTACAATGGGCACCGAAATAATAACCTGAATCGTACGCCGAATCGAACCAAAAATAATTGCGCACGCGTAAAACAGGGACAACACAGTCAGACAGCCCATCAACACGATGGCATTCAGACAATACAGGAACCGCAGACTGGAATCACCGACAAGACTGACAGCATAATGGAAATCACGCGTATGACTACTGGACGACAAATCCGAATTATATACAACCAGACCAGTGTCTGTAAATGTTGTATTCAGATAATTAAAAATCGACATAGGCGACAACAACGCATTTGTTCCGCCATAAATCGTAAATTGAGAACTGCCGGCTATCAAAAAATAACCGCTGCCCGACATTCCCTCACTTGTGGAAACTACCTTATAATTCGAATCATCATCAAATTCATCCAAAGCCCGATACGCAGTCGTTGTATTCCACGGATTAGGAGAATTATTATACTCATACGATTCACCACTGACCTCAAAGTCATCAACAGTGCCCGTATCCACAATCAACTGCTTGCCCGGAGTATCAACAATGGTATCAATCTTCTTCCAATCCAATGCATCATCCGTATGCTGAATAATATTGGCAAGAGACTGACCAGCCGTTCCATCCACATCCGAACCGCTCAAATCCAAATAGTTCGTCTTATAGTAAGCCTCCCAGTCAGAACCCCGATAAAACGAGTTCTCACCGTACCGAGACAACAAATCGTTGACCCACTCTGTCGACTCAGAAGTGATATCCCAACCCTGAGCATTCGCACGCATACTGTTGTTCCAATCTGTTGTAGCCGTACCACTATCCGTCCAGGAACCCGTACTCAAACTTCCATCAGCACCAGCGTCCGTTACAATCTCAGACGCCCATGCAGCTTCATCTTCACCAACAGCCGAAACAAGAGAATGCAAATTCAAACGAAGGGCCAACGTACGAGCACTCAAAATCGTCTCATCACTCGGAGCACCATTCTCGTCAGCGTACAAATAAAGGCCTGACGGAATTGACATATGCGCATCTTCGACCCATGATTGAAAATCAAAGAATGTCGACATGATAACACGAGAAGCCGGCGAGACCGTGCCATACATCTTGCCCAACTGACCAAGAACCGTCGTGTACGTACCGCCCAGCAAAGCAATCAGCAGGGTCACAGAAAATACACGCCAAATAAACTTCTTGATTTCAGCGCCCTTATTTTTACGCTTCGAAACCAACAGATTCCAAGCCAGAATAATTGCAAAAAACGGAAGAACCAGGCCCCACACCCACACCTGCTGCATGTAATAATAAACATCGCCAATGCCGCCGGCATCAATCATAGGACCGGTCGCTGCATCCGGGTTCTCAATTGCGTCCTCAATATTACCCGGTTGAACAGCCGAATCCTGATAATCTGACATCATTCCGTCAATATCATCGATATCAACACTGTCCCGATACGTAACCAAATTGAAAAACGCAAAGGGATTCAAATATTCCAACGCCCGTATCACCTGCTGGAACAACAGATTCACGAAGTTGGACAATTGATAGATGACACGTAAAAACCAGCCAGATAGACTGCGCAACAGACCGCCGCTGGCTGTGCCGGTTTCATCAAAACCAAGCTGACTCATAAACCGGCCAAACAACGCATATGCCACCAACGGATTATTACCCGTAGCTGAACCAGCCATATTGCCCACTTCACGAAGAGAAGTATAGGAATACGTCACAGAACCGGTTGTCGATTGAGAAGACAGCCAATCCCAAACCACACCGGAACAGTTGGCCTCATCCGGATAGCCCAAAAAGCCACCGGCATTTCCCGGAGTTAAACCTCCGGTAGTGCCCTTAAAATACGTATTATAAGAGTTTGTGCCATCCCCTGAGCCCGTCATCCACTCCTGACGAGCAACAACATCACTGATAAAACCGGACGCGGCGGAAGCCAGCTTCGAAAACGACACTGTATTGATGTCTGTCTCTGCGTAAACAGGCACAGCCAATGAGCACATTGCAATAATCAATGCGCACAAAAAAGCTGTACCTCTACGCAACAATTTGCGCATGCTGCATCAACCCCTCTTCCCAAGTCCCAGTGACAGCTCCCGTCGAAACACAACATTGTCAAACCCGCGGCGGATATAGGTCGCCTCCATCGCCTTATTGGTAATCAACTTTGCCAAATCAGCGGGAATTGTCTGGCCGATTTCCGTCTGATACCGGCGCAGGCTTGCATCCGGCATCGTTCCCAGAATCATGTAATCACATTTATCATACGCACAAAAGGACTTATCGTCAAGCATGGCATCCACAGAATTGTATAGATAAACCACCCGGCCGCCGGCGTCATACAGACGCCCGAACTGCTGGTTGATATAATCCTTGACGCCATTGTCGATTTTGTCCGCGCCATGAATAAAAACAGTATCACCAAACCCCAGAGTATTCACGGCAAAGCCCATGATATTCACCAGCTGTGCCATAGCCACACCCTTACCGCGGCGCTGCAGCCTGGAAAAATCATAAACGACCCTGCGACCAGTCTTCGCCCCGTCTACCGCCGGATTCGTCGTAGAGTTGAACAAATCGCCATTGCTGGACAACAGGTTCTTGAATGTCATGGACAAAACATTCAAAGCATGAACCCGTTCACTGTCCTTCGCCAAACTATTGATAGCGGCCTTATATTCCATGTCCAAATAGGACACAAACATCTCCAGTTTCGGCACTTCCTCATGAGGAATCCCGACCACACGCAGACGAGACTGATTGGCCTTCGCATTAGCATGCCACATCCGACTGTCTACATAGAATTTCGTAGCAATATCCTCCAACGAACCACGGATGATAGCGCGGTCTGTATCCGTGGCCTCATACGCCTGCTCGGCCATCAAAATCAGCTTCTGCATCTGCGCCGGAAACAGTGAAAGCTGGTCCGACCGATTGCCGAAAATCTCGAACATATTGATATCGCCTTTATTCAAATCCAGTTTGAACGTAAGGCGCTCAAATTTCGGACCCAGCTTATCCAAATCCGTATCATCCAAAATCAAATGGACACACCGATGATTGTGCAGCATACAGGCCTGCGACAACTTCGAACCCCACAGCGAAGTTGCCTTCTGCCGGAAATGCAGATTGCTGTAACTCTCATCGGAAATCACAACATGATGCTTATAGTTGTTGACATCAAACAACACAGCCGCATTGTTGACATCACCGACCATATGGCCTACATACTCACCGGTATCGTCTTCCAGACCATGTGTCACCAGCGAATACGAGCCGGCATATTCCGTAGATGTAAAATACCACGGCTTGCCCATCTTCATCTTATTCTTCGCCAACAGCGTACTCAGCTCTTTCCGCTGAGAACCATAATAGGCGGCCGCATGAATAGTAGCAAACCGGTCAATGTACTGGCGTTCAATTTTATTGACCGCGTCATCCAGCTTTTCCAAAGACGGCGCGCTCATAAAAATACGGCTCTGCACTTCCAGATAGGCGGCGCCGTTCTGCAGTTCCGCGGCAATCATCTTGATATCATCCGCACGCTGCGTCGCCTTACCCTTCGCCGTCTGCGAACCGGCACGGGCCTGCTCGTTGGCGTTCATCTCCGTAACGCCTTCCGCATTGTTCTGATGAGAACTCAGCCAGTCCTCCGTCATCTTCCGGTTCTGCTCCAGCAGGACGATTTCTATGTCGGAATCCAGGCCCGTCGGAATTTTATTGATACCCCAAAAGGCGCCGAAATTGTCTGTCGCGCCCTCCGCATGAAAGAACGACATAATCGTACAATATCGCTCATCCACAAGAAAGTAATCCGAATGGAAAATTATCTTTTCCTTCGGCTTCATGTCCATCAAATGCGGATAGTCCGAAAACTTCAGGGCCCAGCTCTTCGACTCTTTCTCAGCCTTTTTCCGTGCTTTTTTCTCGGCACGTGTTTCCTTATCAGACATATTTTATCACCGTCCCTTCCCTTTGTAAATAGTGGATAGCACAGTAACAATATCGTCATAATACAACGGCACGCACCGCTTAATCATCTGAGAACTGTTTTCCACTTCCGACTGCAGTAAATTCTTCGTCTGCGACAGCATCTCCCGATTATCGGCCTTGAGAATCAGATACTGATGCAAAGACTTGAAAGAACCGCCCACGAAATTCTTCAGAACATCAAACTGCTCCTCTGCAAGACTGAGCAAATCGGGGTCACGCGCCTCCAGATTGTCATACAGACGCTTCAAGGCCGCCATCTGCTTATAGACCGCCTGACTGGATTTCACAGTCAGAAAAATCAATTCGGCATCCGTGTTCATCTTCCGATAAAAGGCATCCACTCTGTCCAAAATGGCCGTCTTATCCGCATCGAACAACAAAATAGACGCGGAACCAACCACACGGTACATATACCCGAACGTACCATCCGCAAACGTAATCAGACCAGACTTGTCATCAATGCGCTCAATCCCGACACACTGATAAAACAGCGCCGCGTTCTGATTCGACCGCGTCATGACAACACGGGACTTTTTCGGAATATAATTGATAAGCGGACTTATCAAAGCCGCCTGCATACGCTGTGTCGGGTCCTGCTTACACAGCATGAACACCGCCATAATATAGACCACACAAAAGACGATTTTCACCGGCAGATATGCGACTGCCATAACCGTGTTCATAACAATCCAAAAACACGACAAAAAACCAATCACATATGCCAGCACATTCTTCATCGGCGCCGGCTTGAATCCAATACCGTCTTTCGTGCGGATGGCGATTTCCATATCCGCATAGCTGGCATCCAGCGTGAACGGAACCCGATAAATTTGTTTTGCCATGGGTCAGCCCTCCTTACTCGGGGAAATTCTCTTTATCGAATTCCGGGATAATCCCCCACCGGCCATCCGTCCGCTTCTTTCCGAACCGCACGACACAGCCGTACGTCGTACCCTTCTTGCTGGTCAGACCCTCCAGCCGCACATGCTTGCCGTCCTCCAGCATGATACGCTCATCCTCTGTAAACGTATAATTGGACCAGCTGGCCGGGAGCTTCGGCTGACCGCCCGCGCCCACATCGTCTGCAAAACCAGTCTTCTGGAAGCCCACATACTTATGGCCGTTATATTCCAGATTCGCCAGCTTGCCCTTCACACCATAGGTGCCGGAGCCATCCTTCTTCGGAATGCCCGTAATCGTAATTTCCTGGCCGTTACAGAGCGCCTCACACTCTTCGTCCGTAAAGCGATGGCCGCCCCACTCACGCTTAAAACTGACCTCTTTGCGCTTCCACTTGCCGATATAACGCTCCGGCCCGGATTGCGTACCGCCGGAACCGCCCGCCTGCTTCTGGAACCCGACATACTTGCGGCCATTGTATTCCATGTTCGCCAGCTTACCGGTCACATCATACGTACCGCCGCCATCCCGGGAAGGCAGTGTCAGCGTAATCTCCTCGCCATTACAGAGCGCCTCGCACTCTTCATCCGTGAAACGATGGCCACCCCACTCCCGGTTAAAGCTGACCTCATGTCCATTCCACTGGCCTGTATACTTCTCCTTTTGCATACCCGCACCTGTCTGCATGGTCTTACCCAACTCCTTCCTCATATTCTGACCATTGACCTCCATGGTCTTGATATCGTCTATCACCATCTGACGAACTTCCTGCAAGCAGGCCTCCGGATTCAACTTTCCCTCTGCGATACCGCGCATATTGGCCTGCATCTGCTCTGTCAGCTTCAAATCGCCAATATGCGTACCCGGAAGCAGACGATACGACATGTCGCCAAACTCCGTCATAGACAGCTTGCCCTTCGTCTCTTTCAAAAGCGGATATTTGGCCTTTTCATTGGTCACATCCGCGTAAATACTGGTACGGGTGGCGCCGGTGCCCACATCATGCTTTTCCAGTTGCGCCATCAGCCACTTCATAGTCGGCTGCTGAGGCTGCGGAGGAAAACCCTCATACACGAACGGCTCAGCCTTTGTACCCAAACCCAGCTGAGACAAATCATCATCGTCATCGCCCGTGTTATACACGGCCTTCCAGCCCAGTTTCTTCGGCACATTCACAGAACCCACAAACTTCGGATAATCCGTCACATGGCCCTTCTGGTTCTCATATTCATAATCCTCAGCCAAAGTTGCCAAGTAATTTCGGGCCAACAGCGTGTAAATATCCACACCGGTCTGCCCATACTTCGCCGCCAGTTCCTGCAGCGAATTGGGCACGTTCTTTCCCGGACGATTGGCGCCGTGAGCGCCGCCGGCCTTTACATGCGTCGGACGCGGCTTCCTGTGCGTCAGCAATTTGGCATCCACGCCAACGACCTTTGCAATCTTATCCACCAGAGGGAGCAGTTCATTGAACTGCTCAGGAGAAATTACCTTATCCTCTGTACGGGGATACGAGACCACAAGGTCCTCATACATCTTCTGATATGTGGCCAATACGTCCTTTGCCTTATGCTTACCGGCCAACCGGCCCGACATCGTGGCCAAATCCAGCATCTTCGGAGGCGCGGACGATTTCATGGTCTTGCCATCGCACGTCACAGACGACGGATGATAAGACTGCGGAACCTGCGACTTATCCGGAAACATAGGTTCCTCCGGATTGGTATACACCACGCCGTTCTCATCCCGAAACCGATTCTGATAAAAAGGAATCTTCTGATAGGCCGCCCGTTTCGCCAACTGGTCGCCCACAATCAGAACCATGGCCGATTTCAAACGACCCTGCCGGAGAACAGCCTTTCCGTCACCATGCGCTGTGGCAATCCGCGTAAACTGCATGGTCAGAAAATCAAAGCGCGTCCGATAGAACGCCTTCACATAGTCCATATCCGTCTGCATGGACTGAATCGGCTTTCGCGTCTTAAATGCTTTCTGAACTTCAGGCTTCGATTCATCAATAAAGAAAAACCGGCTGAACTTCTTCGGACGCAGCTTCAGGTCATCAAGGATTTCCCAGGCCAACAACTCGCCTTCGCCGGTGGGGTCCACATCCGTCGCAATCGCAATCTCATCACAGCCGGAAAGACCGGCCTTGATATCCCGCAACGTCTGTGCCGTATCCTTTTTCTTGACCCGCTTCCATGTAAAATCAGTCTCTGTCCACGGCAGATTATCCAGCTTCCAGGATTTATACCGAGCCGCCAAACCCGGCGCAACCTGTTCGTCCGGCCCCGCCAGCTCAAACAAATGACCGCGGGCCGCCACAATCACATAGCTTTCACCATTGAATGTGCCCTTCATGCCGCCCAATGCCGACGCAAAATTCCGCGCCGCGCTAGGCTTCTCCACCAAAATCCCTAACATGACCTTCACCTCTTATATATTTATGACCGACAAACGGACAAGATAGACGATACAAATCATCAAAGGATATACGACCCACATGGATTTCATGTAATTCTTGATATCCTGACCAGACATCGACATATGAATCACTACACAGACCAGCAAGTATGCTGAAATCGCAATTACATACCACGGCCGTACCGGATTCAACCCATAGACAATCAGCAGATATAAAAGCAGACACCCGGTCAAAACCGGCGCACAGGAGAGCAGACCCAGCTGTACCATCTGTGTCCGTTTCGAACCCCTGCACTGAAACTCCACATGACCCAGCTGATTACCCTTAAACTCGAAAATCTTGATTTTCAAAATTCTGGCGCCCAGCATCCAACCAACCAATGCATGAGACAACTCATGAATCGCCGTACCCGGCCATGTGACCCGATAAATCAAAATATGAGCCATCTTATTGCTCATATGCTTGGATAGCAACCGATAAACTATCACTTCAAACCGGTCCATCAAAAAGCCAATCACAATGACCGATAAACACAGAACCGCCGCGTAAATCATACACAGCGCCCAAACAGGCAGAGCAACCGCCCACTCTGACAAAAACAACGAACTCATCGAATCGGCCTGCCATTTCTGGCCTGCTGCATGTTCTTCACCTGCTGAAGTTTCACCCGCAGCATCGCCCGCAGTTGCTCAAAAGCCGGCTGCGTAAAATCTATCGTATCAATCCGAGGAGAGTTAATAGCCGCCATACGCTCCAACAACAGCCACTCCAATAAATAATGCTGGTCATTGACTCCATTGGCCGCTACATATGACGCACGCTCAATGCGCGTCACCTTCTCCAAAAGCGTATTCAGAATATCTTCCTCAGCAGGCCCCCGGTATGATTTCGCCAAATCCTTAATCGGTTTGTCCACATCAGCCCGTCCTGCAGATTTTATATAGACCCACGCGGCCAATGCATCCTGATTATTCGTTGCCGCAGGAATATCGGCGCGAATCATCGCCATCAGACTTTTCGGAAAACCCGGTATCTGCACCGTCACAGCGGGCGCCTTCGGCGCAGATACCCGCCGGGGAACCGGCGGTCTGGAAACAGAAGCCTGCTCCTTCGGTTCTTCCGGAACCAACACAGGTTCCGGTACTTCCTGAACCTCCGGTTCAGCTGAAAATTCCTGAACCGCCGCAGGCGGTTCCTGTACCGGCGCCTCTACAGGCGCCTGCTCCTGCACAGTTTCCTGTGCAGGATTCTCCGGCTTCGCCGTCGTGTAAACGCCCGCTCTGCGGGCCAGCTTATCAATATCAAACGCCATGGTCACACCTCACTTACAGGTCCGTACCATCTTCATCCAACAGGTAGTTATCGCCGCGGCAAAGTCCAATCAGACTGTCAAATCCGGATGTGACCACACCCTCAAGACCCTTGATATTCCGAGACAAGACCGCCATACCGTCTATCAACTGATTCAACCGGCGGATTTCCGCCGTCGGCAAATCGTAATCCGCAGATTCCCAATTTATCATATGCTCGATACAATCATGCAGATATACATTGATAGACACATTATGCTTTTTTGCCCAGTGAACCAATTGCGTATACTCGTCATCGGACAGTGTCACGGTCACACGCTTCGCATTTGCCCGAGTAGACATGATGACACGCCCCTCCCTTTCCTCAAACTGGTTTCATTATATCAAAAAAGTTCACATATATCAAGGATTTCACGACAAATTAACGCCGTCGAATTTTCTTACCGTAAGCCTTAATGTGCGACAAATCCGTAATCTCCTCCGGCATGTCTTCAGCTTTTACAGGCCGGAACGATACCGTCTCTTCAGGCTTCTGCTGTTCCAGTTCCTTCAGCTTCTTCCGACGATACTGAACATACAGCTCCAAAATCACGACGAGAACTACAAGCACTGCCAGCCCGGCAATCAAAATCAAAATAAACATAATGGCCAGTACCTTTCCTCATTTATGAGACTATTATACGGCAGTTCCCATATCATAGCAAGACAAAAAGAGACCGTGAGAGAAAATCCTCTCACGGTCTGTGCATCAAATACCACTGATGCGGTCACGAAGATGCTGTTCATGCTCCTCATTCTTTCGCCGCAGGCTTGCGAAATCATCCACGGCCGAATATCCGTTAAAATCGAAATACGGATTTTGAGTCGTGTATGTATATTTACAGGCGTCATCCGGCAGAGATTCATGCTTCTTCGTCAGCGTATCCAGCCGCGCATTCTCGCGCCAGATTCTCGCGGAGGGTTTGTTCCACAGCTTCTTTGCCGGAATGCGATATCCCCCGGGGCGACGGCCCGTGGACTGCGTCCCGGAAGACGCTGACGACATTCCCCGAAACATTGTGAATGCGAAAAAGAGCACCACAAACAGAGCAAGAAGTGAGAAAATCATGTCACATCACCCGGCTTCTTTCCCGTTGCGTCATTCACAGCATTGAGCGCCGTAAATACGCTGCCCAATCCCTGCAAGTCGCTGGGAATCAAAATGGTCGTTGCCGGACCCTGTGCCATCCGGGAAAGAGCGTCCAGGCTCTCCGTCTGAATCACACCCGTCTGACCCATAACGGCCTTGACCTTATCCAGACCCTCCGCACGAGCCTCCGCCACCATGCGGATGGCTTCGGCCTCACCCTGCGCGCGAAGAATTTGCTCCTGCTTTTCCGCTTCAGCCCGGAGCAAGGCCGCCTGCTTATCAGCCTCTGCTTCCAGAATCGCGGCGTCCTTATTGCCTTCTGCCGTCAGAATCGCGGCCTTCTTTTCACCCTCTGCCCGAATTACAGATTCCCGGCGTTCCCGCTCCGCCTTCATCTGCTTCTCCATGGCCTCCTGAATACTCTTCGGCGGCATAATATTCTTGACTTCCACCCGGTTGACCTTGATGCCCCAGGAACCCGTCGCCTCATTGATGATAGACTGCATTTCCCCGTTAATCGTATCACGGCTTGTCAACGCCGTGTCCAGGTCCATCTCGCCCATGATGTTCCGCAGCGTCGTGGCCGTCAAATTTTCAATGGCCATCAACGGCGCTTCGACACCATACGCAAAGGTCTTCGGCTCAACAATATGCAGATAAATGACTGTATCAATCTGCATACCTACGTTATCTTTCGTAATAACACTCTACGGCGGGAAATCCAGAACCTGTTCCTTCAAAGAGACCTTCTTGACAATGCGGGTCACAACCGGAATGCGAAAATGAAGGCCGGCATCCCATGTCGTCATGTACTTACCCAAAAACTCCAGTACATACGCATGTCCCTGCGGGACAATCTTGGCCGTCGCGTAGACCAACAGACCAATCAGAACAACTACGATAATCGCCCAAATCATACAAAAACACCCTCTCATATAAAATTAGGCCAGCCTGCGGGAGACTGGCCTATTATGCGGAACAAACATGCCCCGCATCCATATTTTACAGGCTCTGTGCCACGATGTAAAGACCCTCGCGGTTCAAAGTGCGGGACCAGCTGGAATCCATGTACAGAACCAGACAGTCCTCCTGCTTGTTCTTGGACATCTCGTCCAACAGCGCCTTGTACAGCATATCACGCAAGGGCGTAGCACCGCCGCCGTACACATAGACCACTTCGGTCTGAGCACCGGAGGCCCGCAACGTACGGGTGAACGCCGACAGAATATTGGACACCAGAACATCCGTGTGCTTCCGCACATAGGCCTGCACGACCTCATACTTCCGCATGTTCAGCGGAGTCGGTTCCCGGTTGAGATATTCAGCCAGGTCCTTCCGGTCACTGAAATTATGGCCCACGCCGCCCAGCTCTTCCAGAGCGTTCTCCAAAACGGCTCCGTAGCCCATCGGAATGTTGGTGGAAATATCGGTATTCGGCTTGCCGTCCCGGAACACGGGGAAATTGGTCGTACCCTCACCGATATCGATGCCAATCGTGTTCCGCGCCGCCAGCACCATATCCGGCGTCACACTGTAAATCAGATTGTCCCTGCGAATCTCATCCGGCATAGTGTCCATCACAGCCCGGCCATACTGAATCAGACCGGTCATCAGCTGTACGCCGCCGCCCTGTGTAATGGCATACTGCGCCGCAAAGCCCTCGGGAACCACGGCCACATTGTCGAACGTCACCTGCATGACCACGGGAGACTCGAAGTTGCAAATCTGCACCGTATGGGTGCTGGACATCATAGCCTCCTTGAAGACCTTGCCGGCCATCTTGTACTCCCGAATCGGCAGAGCCACGGCAATCTTGGCATGCACGTCCACAAATTCCGTGGGGAAGCCCTCTTCCTCGTCATAGACCTCCTGCAGAGCCTTACCGCATACGCTGGCCAACAGCAGCCAGACATTCAGCTTATCCTCCGCTTTGGAACGGGCAGACGCAATGTCAAACATACGGGGCGTAATCCGGGAACCGACGGCCCGTCTGCCCACAAACAGATGCTTCGTCTCCACTGCGCCCAATACCGGCGAAGCCGACACGACCATATCCAGCTCATTGTAAATGTCCGCCACCAGACCCGGAATCTCACCGGCCGAAGGCTTCAGGGCCGACACATCCGGCATCACGCTCACGGCACTGGGCATATCCACAATGGTAGAGCCCGTCCGTTCGCCCTTCAAACGACCCTTGACATAGCCATTGCCCACATCAATGCCGCCCACAACTTCCACTGTCTTGTTCATAGCTTATTGTCCTCCTTTTATTAAACCATAAGGCCGTTCTTCATAAAATCCGACAAGGCGTCGTTCGCATCTTCCACAGACTGCTTCGACCCAACCGGCTTCTTCTGTTCCGGAGCCGGAGTCGGGGCAGGTGCGGCGGCATACTGTTCCTGAACAGGCGCCCGCTTTGCCGGCTCATGCGGCGCTTTCTGCCGAGGCGGCTCTTGTTCCACAGCAATACAGGTTGCGTCAATCAAACCATGCTCACGAACAAATTCCCGAATCAACTGTCGGATGGATTGAGAGACATTATACTGTTTTTCAATCCACTCCAAAACTGTGACATCGCCCGCCGGTACGGTCAATCGAAAGCGCAGCAAGTTTTCAGGCGCCATCCCTTCACGTTTCGGTCTGGCCATTACTGCTCACCTTCTTTGATAATTTTCTGGGCTTTCCATGGTCTTATTATACCGCATAGCGTCTCACATGTCAAGCGATAAATGCAATTAAAAAGCCCAAAAGAATAAAATTCTTCGGGCTTTTTAATACGTGAAATTATGCAATTATAATTAGCCGATAATGTCCGAGTAAACCCGCATAAATCCGTCTCGAATTGGGTTCCATATGTTATCCAAATGCAGGTCATCCCAAAGAGCCGAAACTGTCGCGGCAAAATCCCTGAAAATCTGCGATAAAAATTCCGAGATTTTCATCAGGAATGTCTCCACCGGCGTACCCGGAAACACCTGCGCCACCGCCGCAATCACGTCGTATTTGAACACGCTCGCAAACGGAATCGCATTGTTCAGCTCTGTCTGACCCAATATGTACCCAATTTGAAGCAGGACTATCAGCATCAAGGCCCACCAGACAGCATGGAATGCCTTACGAAAGAAACTCGTAACTATCCATATCAGCAACAGGAGCACAATGATGCCTTCCACCATGGCAATCCACTCCCCCTCTTCATACTGTCTTTAATATAGCATAGACCTCTGGCAAATTCAAGCAAAAATCGGGCCGAGACACACCCCCGGCCCGATTATCACGCAATTTTATACAGTCCCGCATAGCGGGCCTGCAGGGCATCCAACCACGGCTCATGAAACATCGGCAAAAATCCGGCTCCGTAAGCCTGCTGAATATCCAACCGTAACTGCGTATCACCGTTGCCGGCGCGGGCTTTACTGCAAAGCCGCTGAAACTGGTCTGTATCAAAACTGACCATAATATTGGGATTCCAGCGACAGCCGTTATACTGAATCAGAATCAGGTCTTCTCCCACTTCTTCTGACAACGGCGCAAGATATTTCCGAATCCGCATCAACCGATTACGCAGCATCCGATTCGCATCCGTGGAATACGCTGAATCCTGAAACAGGTCGACAAGCTCTTTTCGAGACACCATGCGGTCCCGATTAAGAAGCAGATACGCAATCAACAGCCAATTCTTTCTGGCCTTCATATGATACTCCCGTTTGAGAGTCCCACATGTAATTGAGAACCCGCCGAGCATTCGTACTTGAACACTCGTCATGCCGACACCTCCTTACCTATAAATTTCAGCGTCTCCGCCCTTTTCTGTGGCGGGCTGCCCCACGTTACCGCAAGGCGGCCCGGTTTTGATAGTATATGTGGATTACTCGGAAAGATTCCAAGTGAGGTCATACAGACCAATCAGACTCTGAGCGATACGCGTTGCGTCAATTGCCCGAAGTGTGCCATCCCGGTCGGCATCAGCCGCCAGCATCTGAACACATTCACGGCCTGTGAACTCATACATATCAATCAGATTCTGTGCGACACGGGTCGCGTCAATCGCCCGCACCGTGCCATCCAGGTCTGCGTCGCCGCGCTTCACGATAACAATCTCATCGCCGTCCACAAGGCCGTCAGCTGTAAACAGATAACCACCTTCCACAGCGACACAACTCAGCTCGCTCGCAACTTCATCACGCACCAGTGCAACCGCGCAGGGTTCGTCACAAGCCACAAAGAACTGATTCGTACCGGCTACCCAACCATCCACAGGCTCCGTCCAGGTCGCATCACCCGTGGTATAGTCTGTCACGATAATATTGATATTATCAGTCACTTCGCCCTCCGTACGGAAGGTCACACTGACCATCACATTGCCATTCGGCATTGTGAATACCAAATTACCATCCGCATTCTCACTCGGCGTAATAGCGCCGCTGGGACCGGTCACACCGACCGTATAATTCACGCCTTCAATCGGCGTAACCACAAGCGTGATTTCCTCGCCCTGGGCGGCCGTCGTATCCGGCAGAACCGTCACGGAACCCATATTGGAGTCATTGGTCGTTACAGTGATTGTATACTCGTCACCGGGCTCAGGCTCACCGCCGGAAATCTGGAAGTACGCATAGACCGTAGCAGACTCGCTCAGCATTGCCAGCTCGCCAAGAGACACGGCCTCCAGGTCTTCATCATACCAGCCCAGGAAGTTGTAACCGGGCAGGGTCACCGTGGGCAGAGCAGACCATGTACGGATTTCCGTCACACTGATGGTCTTGTTTGCCATAGTCTTATCGTTATCCCAATAGGCGCCCATCGGAATCACGAAGGTCACCTGGACATCATACACGGCGTTCAGCGTAATCGGGGTCGTACGATACCGGATATTCTCCAGCGTCGTCAGGTCCGCGGACGCATTGCCGTCGACCACTTCAGACCAACCGATAAAGGTCACACCGGACTTCGTTGCGGTAAAGAACTGACCATAGTCCTCAATCAAATTCCGCAGGCCAATCTGATACACATCATGCAGACCGCCGGCGGCAATGACCTGACCGCCGTTGCCATTAAAGGTCACAACCGGCGTCATAACAGCCTCAAACGTATGATGCGTATCCATGCCCAACACTTCCGTGAGGGTCACGAACCGCTCTTCATCCACGTCATACCAGCCGTAGAGCACATAGCCGTCTTTCACCACATTGGGCAATTCACCTGCGGACTCCAGCTCGTCCTTGCTCACCAAAATAGTGGAACCGCTGTAATCCTCAAATTGCGCGCCCGCAGACATACCCTCGTCAGGAATAATGAAAGTCATATGGGCATCCCACATGGCGTGCATCTCGATGAACGAATCCAGATGGTCGGTAAACGGCACATAAATGCCCTCCACGATTTGACCATGGATGACCAGCTCGGAGCCATCGTACCAGTTGGGGGCATAGGCAAGCCAGCCCTGGAAGTCATACTGGCCATTGTCACGCACCGGCGTACCGATATCGCCATAGACGGTATCGAAAATCAGCGGCACGGACCAGTAACCCTCGTCACTGTTGAGAGTGGCTTCCATCAGCTCGCCCCACTCGGCCTCATAGGGCTCATAGTAGGCCGCGGCATAATCATTGTAGCTGGGCTCATTGGTAATCTGCCAGTCACCGCCGCCGGTATACACCCGCATCTCGGTCACAATCGGCTTCCAAATGGCATGGAGCACCGTGGACTCCGGAATCGTATTCAAAATGGCCTCATCATCAATGATGTTCTCCTGTGTGTAATCCGTAGACCAACCCACAAAGAGATAGCCGTTTCGATGAGCGACAATGCCGTTCACGATTTCAGCAAACGGGCCGCCAAACTCGATATCCACACTGGACTGTGTGGTATCAAAGAGCGTAGCATACGTGGAACCATTGCCGGAGCTGGCGTCGTTCAGGTCAAACGTAAACGTATAGGTCTCAGGCACATACACAGCCGTAGCTGTAACCGTCGCATGATTGGTCGTCAGATACGTCCACACATCACCGGACTCAATCCGAGTGCCGGCCGCGTCTTCTGTATCCAGTACCCAACCAACGAAGATATAGCCTTCCCGCTCTGCCTCAGGCAGTTCCGGAATCGGCTGACCATAGGTCACCTGAACCTGGCTGGGACCGCCATTAGCAATATGACCGGCACCGGGGTCCAGCGTCAGATTGAACCAATAAGGTTCATACTGCGCATACAGCGGACGAGTGGTCTCCATGGTGTTATTCTCATTGAGCACCACGACATTTTCCACCGTCACAACCGTATCTTCCGTCACATAGGTATCCACACCGGGGCCTTCGGTCAGCATCCAACCCAGGAACTCGTAACCGGGTTTCGAAGCAGTGGGCATATCACCCATCTTCTCATTGTAGGTTACAGGAGATTCCACGATATAACCGCCGACAACACTGGAGTTAATCTTATAGCTGGTATCCAAAGACGAGACATCGAATGTCGCGCCCTGACCGGGGACATAGGTGATAAAATACTGACGGGCTGTCCAAGCGGGATAAATATCCAGACTCACGCTACCATTGCTGGTATAACCGTCAGTCGGAGTGTCCTCGGTAATAGCATTGCCGTCACCATCGACCCAGCCGGAGAAATCATAGCCGGGCTTCGTGGGATTGGTCTCAGGCAGAGCCTCACCGAACTCGTCGCCATAGACAACATCCACTTGGTCAAAGATGTCAGGAGAACTGTCGGCCGTATCATCCCAGAATGTCAGAGACGCACTGTTGCGCTCATAGAACAGATACACCACAGTCGTACCATATTCATTGGGCGCAAAGGTAAAGGAATCATCCTCACCAGCCGGGGTCATACCAGAACCACTCTGGTCGAACGAATTCAGGTCATCCGAGCTCAGACCCATCTTATAACCGATAAAGGTAAACCCGGGAACCTTCAGGCTCTCATAGTCATGCACGGAGACCGTCATGGTCTCATCCGACGTACCGACCATACCGGGAACGGTCTTGTAGAGCGTATAGGTGCCATCCGCATAACCGAGGCCCTCCGCGTCATAAGACATATCCTCTGTCGCAATCTTGATGGTATAGGTCGTATCGGCCTGCAGCCACTTCGCCTCCACCATGATGTCATGCGTCCAGCTGTACCAGCTTGTGGTCGTCACCAGCACCTCTTCGGGAGTTCCGAGATTATAGTACCAGCCGCCAAACACATAACCGGGACGGGAAGCCGTCAGCAAACCGGGCAGACGGTCTGTCATATCAGAACCGGCATCGCCGCCGAACTTCGCGTCCTGCGTCGTGCGGTCTGTATTCATATGAGCGCCGCCCTCACCGGGGTCAAACGTAATGGTGTATACGTTGCGGTCATAGTAAATGCTGAATACGGAGCTACCATCGGCTTCCACGAACGCATTCGTGTCAGGAACAATCGTAAAGCCGTCCAGTGTCCACCATGTGTAATCCGCATGAGCAACACTCATATCTGTCAGAGCACGATGATACAGGTCCTCAATCGTGGTATCAGCAATGTCATCGCCCACATCTTTCAAAGTATCGGAACTCCACAGATAGTAGGTCTTGCCATTGGCTTCCTTCGTGGGAGTAACACCCTGCTCATAACCGGGATTCGCATCCTCATGGACAAGGTCGATATGAATGGGGCTCAGCTCAACCCAATGCTCAACCTTGTAGCCCACATTCTGCGGAGTCCAGTGCGCATACAGGTCCTTCGGGCTGTTGACCGTATCATACAGCGTATCCTCGAAAACCTGCTCGCCGCCGACAGGTTCCGTAAACCAGCCGACGAAGTCGTAACCGACCATCGTCATATCAGGCAGACTGCCGTAAGTCTCTGCGGCGGCCTCCATCGACTTCTGGAACACATCTGTGCCGGTAATCGTATTATGATTGAAGTAATACGTAGCCGTATCCGCAGTCGTCGCATCGCCCTGGTTGGCATGGAACCGAATGACATCCTGAGCCAGACGCACGTAGTAAATCACGGAAGTCTGACCATCCGCGGGATGAACGCCTGTAATCAGAGAAGACGCCAGATTCCAGTTCTCGCTGTCAGCGGGATTATAGGTCACAGTAGACTCTGTCTCCTCGTAATCATAGCGGTCATCCATCTTCTGACCTTCCAAGACGGACAGCGTCACGTCAACCTTATCCCGCTCGATAACATAGAAGCTCTCACTGTAATACAGAATGGGATAGTATGAATACTTTCCATCCAGGCCGGTGAAATAAGCATAACCATCTTCATTGGTAGTCTGCTCGTCTTTCTTACCGGACAGAACGGGAGCATCATCCGGGTCTGTCACCAGACTCTCCTGATACAGAGCGACGGTCACATTGGGAACGGGAGCACCATTGCGCTCGATACGATAGGTCACAGCTGTACCATTCGCCGCAACCTCTTCCACCACATTCAGCGTAGAAGTCACAGCCAAGCCAGTGATATCGGTCTTCATGGTATACAGCGGGCCGTTCATGACCAAGGTCAACAGATAATACTTCTCGGCAGAAATCTCGAAGTGAATATGGTCCGTGACGTCCTTCAAAGCACTGCTATACACAATAAGGGTAGCCGTACCATTCTCATAATCCGGCGTATAGATGTAATCCCTATTCTCAACCAAAGTCCGGTCATTATCCACCGTAATTACCACCTGGTCCGGAGTAGGAATACGATAAACCTTATTGGACTCGTCCGCAGTGAACGTGAACTCGAAGTCGCCATCCTGCAGAGCAACAAACTCGGGAATGGTCAAAAGACCCTCGGAAACCGTGCTGTTCTCAATCTCCTCAGGATTATACAGGCTGGCCTCTTCACCATTGATGTCCGTACCAATAATGCCGGTCAGTGTACGTACGTCATGGAACGTAGCGTCGATGGTGTAATAATAGAAGTACAGACCGGGGACACCATTATAGACCATATAACGGATATCCCACAGACCACAGTTGTCTTCCCAACCAGTCTCGTCCTTCTCGCCCATGACGTTATTGATTTCATAACCGGCCTCGGCAGAAATCAGACGATAGGGGAAATGCTCGAAATCGGCAGGGTCAAACTCGCCGTTATCCAGGTCCACTTCAATGTTGATGTCAGACGCAGTTGTCTCACCGGAAATATCCAGTGTAGCCATCAGCTTCGTGTCCGTAGGCTCCGTCTCCAGGAACACATAAGACAGAGTCACATTTCCAGACTGGCCGTCAGCAGCGCCGACAGTGGCAGAAGAACCGGCTTCCAGATAAATCTCATCCTCCACCAAGATGACATTGCCTTCGCTGTAAATATCCAGCTCGCCGCCATCCTGGACATAGATGCCGTCGCCATACAGAGCGTCGCCATTGCCTCGGATTTCAGCACCGGTAATGGTCAGATGACCCGCATCCTGTACGAACACAGCGCCAGAAGTGCTGGAACCGACAGGCTTGTTGTCCCGCACCAGCGTATTGTTCGTCATCGTGACTTCAGCCCCGGAAGCGACATACAGAGCAGAACCGCCGTCATCCACCGTATGATTGCCGTTATAGCCATCCAGCAACTCCACATCATCCAGCAGAGCTGTTGCGTTCTGCACATACAGCAGACAGGCCGCATAGGTCGAACCGGTCATACGAGTCAAAGCGACATTATGGAACGTTACATCAGCGCCGTCGACCACTTCCACAAGACCCGTACCAGAGCCAATCACCTGCTGGCCTGTATAAATCAGAGAATAATCGTTACCGTTGATGGTAACAGTCATATCTGTATCATCCAGCGTCAGTGTACGGCTCAGCTCAATATCGCTGGCCATGTTGATTTCCACATGGGTGGCGCCGGCCTCACGAGCCACTTCAATGGCATTGGACACCGTCATCAGAGGAGTATCCACATCGCCCGTGCCACTCACATCAGAACCGCCGTTACCAGAACTGGCAATCCACAGTGTAATAGAACCAAACTCATCGACATCCGCAATCGGAGCGATGCCCAGTTCTTCGTCCGTGGGAGGAACCTCTTCCTCTACCGGAGGAAGCTCGTCACCTGTGATATCATCCCCGGGAGTCTCGTCACCCGGCGTTCCCTCGACAGGAGGTACAGTCTCCTGTCCGCCATCACCGTCTCCCGGTTCCGTTACGTCACCGGGATTTTCGTTATCCTGATTGGTGTCATCCGATTCAGACCCGTCACCCAAATCATCAGAACCATCATCGCCGGGCAACTGGACTTCGTCCTGAGAGCCCTGTGTCGTATCGCCGATATCTTCAACGATTCCCGTTGAAGTATCTCCCTCCGACGTATCCACAGCAAACGCCGCAGTCGGGGTCATAGAGAATACCAGCGCCAGCGTCAGGAGCAACGAAAGAAAACGCTTTTTACCGCGCATAGAAAAAATCACTCCATTTCTTGCTGTTATAAAATAGGGAGGGTATGCTGTAACACATACCCTCCCTGCTGTCAACAGACGGGCATTTCAATCATGCCGCTGCATGATATTAGTCCAGAACACCTGTCCAGCGTTCCACGCCATTGGCGTCGTCTTCACAGGTGTGGCCGGTGCCGGCTTCAATCATATCATGATAATACCAAGCATCGGGGTTATTGTCCGTCCAATCGTTGTAATCGAAGCCCTCGAACGTACTGTCGGCCAGAGGCTCGCGCTCCAACACACGATTCAGAATGGTCACAACCTGCGCGCGGGTAATCGTATCATCAGGCCCGAACCGGCCGTCGCCATAACCGGCAACCCAGTTATTATCGGCCGCGGCAATGATGTAACGATAAGCCCAGTGAGAAGTAGAGACATCCGTGAAGGAGCTCTTATAGCTGGGAGTCAGCTGACCAATGCGGGCGCAAATGGTAGCAAACTGCGCACGAGTAATCGTATCATTGGGACCGAACTTACCATTGCCGTAACCGGCAATGATGCCCAGTTTGGACAACGTGGACACAGCCTCATTGTACCAAGCATTGGGGTCGCAGTCCGTAAAACGATTGCTGGTGGAATAATACTGGGTCCGAGTCTCGGCGTTCAGCAGACGATAGAACACCTGCGCGGCCTGCGCACGAGTCATATTGTCGTTGGGGCCGACCTTACCGTTACCATAGCCGGAGATGTAGCTGATGTGCGGATACAGCTGCAGGATATCAGACACCGCGTCATGCACGGGGTTACCCCCGACAGGAATCTTATCCTCGGACTTCTCCCAACCGGCGTACAGCGTAAAGGAGTTGTACACACGGTCATCGAAGTCATACAGACGGGTGCAGGAGCTGTTGGTGTACCAGCCAGTGAACTCATAGCCCTCACGGGTCGGGTCACGAGGCTCGTCCACCCGGTCACCACGGTCCACACGCTGAGAGCTCACAGAGCTGCCGCCGTTGCTGTCGAAGCGCACGGTGTAGCTGGAGCTTCCACCGCCGCCGCCGCCACCACCGCCGCCACCGCCGGTAAAACCGGTGTAACGATAGTAAGCATACAGAACCGTATCCTTATCCAGAGCCTTCACCTGGTCCAGAGTCAGAGTAGAGCTGGAACCAGAGCTCAGAGACCAACCAACGAAGCTGTAACTGCCGGAACGGCTGGCCGTCGGCAGGCTGGTCAGCTCAGAGGTCAGAGCAGACCATGTGGAAGCGCCGTTCACAGTACCAGGAGTCGCATTGAAGGTAATCTTGGCATAGTACCAATCGTCGTCAGTGCCGGGAATCTTGTCATCGCCCACATAGACGATTTCATCTTCGCCGTCCTTATCGACATCGGCCTCATACCAGTCGTCGGGAGTACCCAGCACGCCGTCCTCACCGGGGAAGACCTTTTCAGGTTCACCATCACCGTCGATATCATCCGTGGGATAATAATCATCGTCCGTGCCGAACTCACTGTCCTCACCAGCCGTGATATCCTCTTCCTTGCCGTCACCGTTGACGTCTTCCTTGTAGTAGTCATCCTCGGTGCCGGGGATAGTATCGCCGCCGACCCAAACCTTCTCGTCCTCGCCATCACCATCGACGTCCTCGAAATAGTAGTCGTCGTCTGTACCGGCAAAGCTGTCGCCATCAATGAAGACCTTATCGTGCGTGTCGTCGCCGTCATAGATGTCGGGGTCAACCACGTCGTCATCCGTAGTATCCCACGGATACCAGTCATCATTGTCGGGGTCATCCACGGGGCTATGCACGCCGTCCTCGCCAGCGTACACGGGAACCTTCTCCTGCGTGCCGTCAGGCGTATTCACGATAGCCTCATAGTAGTCATCGGGAGTGCCGAAGATACCGTCGTCGCCAGCATACACACGCTCGGGATTGCCGTCGCCGTTCTTATCCTCGTCGTAGTAATCATCGCTGGTGCCGGGGATACCATCGGGGCCAACATGAATCAGCTCGTCCTCGCCGTCCATATCGGCATCCAGGTCATAGGTATCGTCAACCGTACCGGGAATACCATCGGGACCGACATTGACAATAACCTCTGTCATGTCCATGGGGTCATTCACGGGATTGCCGTCCTCGTCCACTTCCTGACCGGGAGTGGGAACCTGGAACTCATACCAATCGTCGTCCGTACCGGCCTGCGTATCCTCACCAACATAGACAATCACAGGCTTACCGCCGACTGTCCAGTCATAATGGTCATTGGGCCGGCCAAACTCGAACGGGTCGTTCTCATCACCGGTCTCGCCGGGATACACGTTCACGATAGTACCGTCTTCGTCATCGGCAGGAATATTGGTCTGATAGAAGTCATCGCCGGTATTGAACTTGCCGTCCTCGCCAGCATAAATCTTCTCGTCCTCACCATCACTGTCGACGTCGCGGAGATAATAGTCGTCGTCCGTACCGGGGATGCGGTCTTCGCCGATGTAAATCACATCGTCATCACCGCCATGACCGTCGGCATCGCCCATATACCAGTCATCTTCCGTACCGGCAATGCAGTCGTCGCCAGCAAAGATAACCTCGTCGGCCAGACCATCGCCGTCCACATCCCAGTTATACCAGTCGTCTTCCGTACCGATATAACCGTCAGCACCGGCGTGAACAGTCTCGGGAGAACCGTCGCCGTTCACATCATGGATATAGTAGTCATCGCTGGTAGCGGGAATCGCGTCACCATCGATAAAGACTTCCACATCCGCGGTGTCGGGATTGTAGTCCACGTCGAACAGATAGAAATCGTCACAAGCACCGGACACGTTATGACCGGCCTTAGAATCATCGTGGACATACACGGGAACCGGGTCACCATCTTTAGAGACGACCCAATTATAATGGGGATGACGGCTGTTCTCAGGAGTGGTCAGGTCATCATACCAGACCATATTCAGGTCGCCGGTATTACCAGCAATCACCTGAACCTTAGTGCCGCCATTGGGGGTGGGCACCACATGGAAATAATAGTCGTCACTGGTCAACAGTTCGCCATCCGCGCCGGCGAAGATACGCTCAACACCGATGTCGTCCACAGCCGGGTCACCAGCCGCGCCATTGTTGTCCAGACCGTCGTTGGTGATATCCCAGTCATAATAGACCGTGATAATCAGGTTCTGGGTGGAGGTCACAGCCTCGTCCTTATACTCCTCGCCGGCAGCAGAGATGTTGCCCTGACGAGACGTACAAACCTGACCGCCGTTACCGACACCGACATACTTACCATGCAGCACGCCCGTATCATAGGAAGCACCGATGGTGTAATTCAGCTGGCTGTTAACAGCCGGAACCTTAAACTGGCCATTCTCGTCCGTGGTCACAGTCTCAGTATCCTGCTGAGAACCCTGACCGGCGACAGGAGCCACTGTCACAACAGCGCCCTTCAGAGGCTGGCCATTCTGATTGGTAACAGTACCGATAATGGACATCTGACCAGGGCCAGCGTCACCGCCAGGAGTCACATCAGAGCCGTCGCCTTCCTTCACGAAGGTCACAGTGATGTTCGCATCGGAGTCGGGCATTGTGAACTGATAGATAATGGCGCCAATCTGACCAGGAACATCAGATGTACCGGCGTTGGTCACTTCGATGACATCTGTTCCGGCATGAGCCACTTCCACCTGCACGGTATAACCCGTATTGGGTCTTACGTAGACATTCACAGTAGAACCGGCTTCCGCACTGGTCACATTGTTCAGACTGGCTGTGCCGTGAGCGGCTTCGCCGTCTGTTACAGTCAGGGTCAGGTCATGAGAGTTGTTGGGGTCAACCGGCTCGATAACATCGAACACAGCTGTCACCTGAACATTACCCTCAGGCATGACCAGCGTATAAGTACCATTGTTGTTGTTCCGCAGAGCCAGAGCACCCTGGTTATCACCAGACACCACAGTCGCGGAAATGCTCTTCAGCTTGGAGCCGTTCTCAGGCTGAACACCAACCAGAACCTCTGTACCAGCGGCAACGCCGGTGGTAGTCACAGAAGTGGGATTGAATGCAATCGTACCAAGACCGGTGCCGGTATCGGTATCAATCACACTCTCGATGGTGTAGAGGATTTCCTCACCGTTATCGTCCTCAAACGTGACCGTCACAGTCACATCGCCTTCCGGCATCGGGAACGTCAGAGAACCATCATCATTTTCAGTGGGGATAATCTGACCATTGGGGCCGGTGATGATAATATCATCAACCTTCTTACCCTCATCGGGAGTGACCGTAACCGTCACATCCTCACCAGCAGGAATGTTCTCAGTCTGACTGAACTCCACGTCGCCGCCAGCAGAAGGCTTATAATTGATATCATAGCCCTCTTCGGAAGGAACATCAAACGTGACATCCACAGTCACTTCGCCGGCAGGCATCTTGAACTCATACTTGTCATCAGTGCCGGGAACACGCTCGAAAGGAATCTGGCCGTCCGGGCCGGCAATGCTGATGCTGGGAGTATAACCCTCATCGGGAGTAACAGTGATGGTCACGGTCTCGCCCTCGGCGGCCTCCGACTTATCAGCCGTCACATCACCATTCTCGTTATCCTCGACAACAACAGGATACCGGTCAGGCTCTTCCTCGCCGCCCTCGGGAGCGGTAATGTCGATAGACACCACATCGCTGGGCATTTCGAAGGTCAGAGTATCAGTACCGATGCCGTTCACAGACACAGGGGTGTTCTCGCCGGAGGTCACGGTCACAGTCACGTCGCTCAGCTCATTGCCGTTCGTAGGAGTGACTTTGATTGTCACGACCTTGCCGACCTCAATAGAAGTGGCATTGTCCTCATTGCCGGCAGTCACCTCAGAACCATCAACGGTCACTGTGGCTTCCACACCGCCCTGAACCGTAATATCGCCGATGTAGGAGGTCTCCTCTGTTGCACCGGGAAGATTACCGTGCTCATCCAGAACCGTCAGAGTCGCGGAGACAGGAACCTCGGTGTCCACCACATAGCGCGTGTCGTCATTGGCAAACATTTCAGTCACATAGACTGTGACATCATAATAGCCGGCCGGCACACTGTTCATGTCCAGAGGAATATTGAACACAACAAAGTCGCCGGTCACATCGCCGCCACTGCGGAATCCGACGAACTTACAATTTTTGAAGTTCCATTCAACAGAACCACTGTAATCATTAGTAAACGACGAACTGGCTCTGTCAATCGTGACATCATCCGCTGTTACATAATCGGCAAGGTCACCGAAGTCTACACGCCCCATAAACGAGACTGCTCCGGTCTCACTGCCGACATTCAGTACCGCCGTCTGGCTGCCCGTTCCAGTCTGCAGATTTTCTTCAAACTCTGCGCTGACTGAAGCCCCATGGTCGACGTCCACCTTAGCGGCGAACGCGGCCGTCGGGAAGAGGGACAGAACCATCATGAACACCAGAAACAGCGATACAAAACGCTTCTTGTTCATATGATTTCTTACTCCTTCTTGTTTGAATTCCCGGTTATCCGGGTAAAGCAGGAATGTCAACCATATCCCTGCAACTTACTTCCTCGCCAGATAGTAGTACAATGTGAACTCCATCATAGCTCACTCACCTCCTGAAAAGTCAACCGATGCTTGCCGATACAGTTTCAACGCTATTATCATAGCATAGCGTCTCACATTTTGCAAGCCATTTTTGGAAAACTTTTAATTATTTTTAAGGCCCCGCCCCGAAAGACGGGGCCTTAAAATCATGAAGCTCAGCGCAAGTTCCAAACAAGGTCATACAGACCAATCATGCTCTGCGCCACACGGGTCGCATCAATTGCGCGAATCCGGCCGTCGCGGTCAGCGTCAGCCGCCAGCATCTGATACTCGTCCATGTCATACAGGCCAATCATGCTCTGCGCGATACGCGTTGCATCAATTGCCCGAACCACGCCATCCAGGTCTGCGTCACCCAGGGTCACGACAACGATTTCGTCGCCGTCTTCCAGATAGGCCGTAAACTCATAGATGTCGCCGCCCAGGTCCACAGCCGCCAGTTCCGTAAAACTGCCGTCATCCTCGACAAGGAACACACGGAGCGCGGCATTCGAAACAAGCTGGAACGAATTTTCACCCTCATACCAGCCGTCTTCCGGCTCCGTTACCGTACCGCGAGAGAAGTTCGTGATAGTCACGTTGATGTTCTCCACAACGGGGTCGGGTTCTTCCGGAGAGATATCCGTAATGTCGCCTGTACCAGTATCGACTTCGTAGATATGCTCAGTCTTGTCGCGGTAAATCACATGGACATGATAGATGCCGTCTTCCAGACCATCAAAGATGTAATAACCATCTGCCGCTGTGATATAGGGCTCGGCCATTTCAATCTTATCTGTCTGGTCTGTCAGCTTGACGATAGCACCCTCAACCGGATTGTTGTCCATGTCATGGACATAACCCTCAATGGTGTACCAGGACTCATCCAGATACGGGGCATTCCGGTCCGTGGTATCCCGGTCATAGTCCGAAGTGTCAATCTCATACCCCAGCGGGTACGTACCCTCCAGATAATAAGTCTGACCCTCTTCGACCGTGAAACTGTAAGCGCCGGTCTCGTCTGTCACAAAGCTGGTAACAAACTCACCCATTTCATCCACCACATTGATGGTCGCATTGGCCACAGGGTCGCCGGCCACATTCTGAATGATGCCGGAAATCACATTGGAACCCGCTTCCATCGATGCGTCGAAATCATCGAACAAGTCACCAGCGGCGTCATAGATGGTAATATGATACTCGTTGAACTGGTCAACTTCGAACTCATAATAACCATCTTCGCCTGTAATAATCGTGTCCACATGGTCGCCGCCGACTGTCCAGAGTTCCACACGGGCATTGCTCAGCGGATTGCCCTCTTCATCCTGAACATAACCGGAAATCGTATGGTCGGCTTCCAACACAGGAGCCTGGAAGGTGTAATCATACACGCTTTCCACCTTGTAGACACCGTCGTCCAAATGCTGGAACTCATAATAACCGTCGTCTGTGGTCACACAGAACTCGACCACATACCACTCCAAGGTCTCGAAGTCCTGCTTGTACAGATAGACCTCAGCGCCGGCATAGGGCTCGCCATCCGGCGTATAGACATAGCCCCAAATGGTCAGCTCTTCCGGATACACATCGGGCTCTTCATAAAGAATGCCCGCGTTCATCAGAGTCAGCTCAACATGTGTCGTACCATCAACGGTCACAGAAATGGTATCACTGCTCCGATTTTCCGTCCGTGCATAGAACCGATAGTCGCCCAACGGCAGATACAGGATTGCTTCGCCGTTGCCGTCCGTCACAGCTGTGCCCTTGTCCGCGCCGGACCAGATGACTTCCGCGTCAGGTACTGTATAGCCATCCATATCCTTTACGGTCACGACCACAGTGTAACCGCGGAGAACCAGCAGGTCCTGAACCTCATCCGCACCGTCCACATGAACCGCATACTCGGCATTGGACGTATAGCGATAGCCATTGGCCTCATAGACAGCCTCCAGATAGTACGTACCGTCAGAGACTGTAAACTGATACTCGCCCAGGTCGTTGGTGGAAGTCGTCCGTTTATTGGTCTTGTCATTGCCCCAGGTCATCGTGACCAGAGCATTCGCAAGCCGGTTGCCTTCCTCGTCCGTAACGACACCCGTAATCGTGTACTGTGTATCCTCCGACCCGGTCATATCAATCATGATATCGACCGTTTCATCACTATCCACAGTTACAGTATGGGTTTCGCTGGTGTACACATCCGCTTCCGCGTAAATGTCATACTCACCAGCCTCGCCGGCCAAAACTTCAATTTCATACCGGCCGTCACTGTCCGTATAGACATACCCGGAATTGCCATTATGATTATCATAATAGACAATACCATCCGAAACAGGCTCACCATCCTGGTTCGTCACCTGACCTGTGATATACAGCATGGAGTTCAAGCGAAGCTCAATCGTCCGGTCTGCAACCACATCACCGGTGCTCACATTGGCACGAATGCCATTGTAAGAAGCGTCAATGATATACCGGTCAGGCAGGGCAATAAAGGTCAGCTCACCGTTCTCATCCGTCTCGCCCTCATAATAGAGCGTGCCGTCCTCAAACCGAACCGTCACCTGCGCGCCCACCGCAGGCATATCATCCATGGCACGAACAGCCTTGACTGTCAAATCATAACGATTAACTGTAAAGTTCAAGTCCGCCGTGTCTCCGGTCACTTCCAGATACGCGGGGCCTGTGACCTCATAATTCCGGTCACCGCTCCAATAATACTGAGGCCGGATACTGTACTCACCATTGGCCAAACCAATCGTGAACTCGCCGTTCTCATCCGTGCGGGTCGCATAGTTGTCATACTCGCTGCCCATTTCGGAGAAGACGATATTCACACCTTCCACCGGACGGCCCTTCTGGTCAGTCACCTGACCAGAGACCACATTCGCATTGATGTTCCAGACCCACACACCGTTCGGCTCCATGCCGTTCGGATAGCTGGTTCCATAGGAATCCGGCTCAATGGTCCACTTGTCGGCCATCACATCGCTGGTATGCGGCGTCGTAATCTGTACCGTGTACTCGCCCTCCGGCAGATTGTCGAACCCATAATACCCGTCACTCAGGATAATCTTCGTGGGCCCAACTTTATCGCCGTTGCTGTTCAGAACATCCACCTGGGCGCCGATAATCGGATTGCCATGCGCATCCCGGACATACCCGGAAATCTTCACAGTGTAATCCACAGCGACCAGCGTTTCAGCCGGACAAGTCAACGAATAATAGGTCGTCACACCATCGTTCGTCAGCTCCAACCGATACATGCCAGTCTGCATATTGGGAATCTCATAACTGGAACCCGGCGTATCCGACTCATACTCCAGATGCTCAATACCGTTGCTCTCGATGCGATAAACCTTGATGCTGTCGAAATCTTCCACACCGGAGATGACATACTCACCATTTGTACCGGTGTTCACCTGCGGACGCTCTTCCTCATAACCAACCGAGACATAATACTTCGCATATTCCGCCTCGTTGATGTACGGCACAATCATATAATTGCCCGACTCATAGACGTCAATCGCGAAATCACCACGGCTGTCCGTCAAGCCGGCGCGTACGATGCTGAACCCGCCGTGCCCATCGGACTTATAAACCATGACAAGCTGATTGGCTTGAGGTTGACCGTCAATATAGAACTTACCGCTCAGGGTATATGCGCTCAGCTCCGTAAACTCGTCATCCGGGTCACCAGCCTTGAAGGTCTGAACTTCATCATACACACTCAAGATGCGCACGTTGTAATCAAACCCGGCTGTCACGGTAAACTGATAAGCGCCGATGGAATTCGTATACGCGAAGTCCACCAAATTGTCGTCCTCATCATAGATGGCCACCAACGAACGCATGGGATAGCCCTCTTCGTCAAGCACGACACCTTCAATCCGGCCGCCAGGAGTCGTCACATTCCGGTCAAAATACTGCGGCGCTGCTTCATACGTTCCGGCTTCGTAAATCTCATCCGTGATGGTAAACACCAACACGCGGGACTCACTGCCTTCATACGTAAAGACCGCCACATACGTACCGACGCCAATGCCTTCCACTTCCCAGTAACCGGACTCGTCCGTTGTCGCCTTACCGAGCAGGATATTGCTCTCTTCCGTGTACACATACACATCCACGTCCTCGACAGGGTCTGTGGTATGCACGCCGTTGTCGGAATAATAGACATATCCGTGAACCACACACGGAACCGGCAGTTCAGGCTCGGGCTCTTCGGGGTCAACCGGCTCCTCCGGGTCAATCGGCGTGACCTCGTCATTGACCTGCTTGATGATATCAGGCCAGGACGCGTCGGCACCCTGAATCACAAAGGTCAGACCGTCGTTGCGGGCATCCGTGGCGTCATAGGTATAATTGCCGTCCTTGTAATTGAACACCACGTTCACCAGATAATCCGAAGGCTGCAGACCGGTAAACACATACTCGCCGTCTTCAATCGTATCAATTCCGATAAAGACAGGCTCCGAACTGTCATCGACCAGACGATACAGCAAGGCAACACTGCCGTCAGGCACCGGGTAAATCGTACCGTCGTCATGCGTGTCCGTCTGATAGTAGGCATGACCCGTAGCCGTATACTTGTAATAATCACCATCGTTCACCGAATCACGGTCAACTATAATGACATTACCGTTGCTGTCCTGTCTATCCAGGTCAGCGCCGTTTGTACCGGCCAGCTCCATATCACCGTAGTTATACGTGGCACGGAGCGTATACAGACCCTGCGGCAGATTCAGGAACTCGAAATTGCCGTGTTCGTCCGTCCGGGTACTGCCCATAGAGGTCAACGACCCGTCAGGCTGCTGCAGATACGCGGTCACCGGCACATCTGCCAGCAGGAAGTCCTCACTGTAGTCATACAGATAATAGACTGTGCCGCGAATATCATACAGGTCATGCGTAATCGTCGCCTTGGGAACATAGACTTCTTCGAAATCATAAGCAATGTTGTGACCATCATTCAAAATGCCGGTCAGCTCATCAGAGAACACGGTCATCGTATAGACGATTTCCACACCATTGTTACGATACTTGTACAGATTGTCCCATGTGGTTTCCGCCATAGGATTGAGATTTTCGCCTTCGCCATAGGCGCCGGCGCCAATTCTCACAGGCTCACCCACAGGTTCGCCGTCCGCCAGCAACTGGAGATACACAGGCACACGGGTAATCTGCTCATAACTCCGGACATACTCGCCATCCGGATTCAGCACATCCTTCAGTTCTGTGCTGTCATCCCAAATAATCTGTCCGGTCACGCTTACACGATACGGCACATGGGTCAAGGTGACAGCAGTATTCGTATCATTATAAGCGGCTGTGTACTCATCGGGCACTTCTTCAAGCTGAATCGTATACACGATACGCTCACCGGACTCCCAGACCTCCTGGTCTTCCCATACCAGGGGATAGACACTGTCGGTCTTATTGATTTCCACAGTTCGGGTATCAATCACCTGACCATCCGCCAACAGCTGAACATTCAGACTGTCAGGACGGAAACCATCCCGGTCAACGTCGTCATCGAAGGTCACAGAGAAGTAGTAATCCGCCACTTCCTTATCGTAACTCAGCGTCGTCTCCCACTCATAGGTTCCGGTCAAAACATCATAACCGGGGTCGGTATTGTCACCAAACTGAGAAGCGCTCAAATAATAGAACCAGGGAGAAGCAACCTCCTCACCATTCAGAGTAGATGTTGCGGTATAACCAGTATCGTTCAAATACTGTTCCGTCACGTCATCCCATCTGAACGTATACTGGACGGCCGCATCCGCGTCACTCTCGCGCCAGACTGTCATGTCGGAAATCGAGCCTGTCCAGGTATTGCCTTCGCCCGTCATCGTCACAGAACCAGCCTGTTCACCATCCGCATAGACGTTCAGAACCAGATTGTCCGGACGGACAGCATCGTCATCGTCCGAGTCATCCCAATTTACAGTGAAATTGAAACCGACAGACTGACGATAAGCGATAGTGGTTGCCTGAGCGGTATAAACCGTCTGATACTGCGTATAGGACTCGGCATCCGCCGCACGAATGGACCACACGATGGCTTCGCCATCCCGGAACGTGGGGATAGACACCCATGTATGGGTCCACATGTTCGCATTGCCTTCCATCAGGTCGGCCTGCGTCAGATAAATCGTATCATAGACCGTACCATTGGCCAGCAGGTCAACCTGCACGCCGTTGGAATCAGGACGATAGCCCCATGCGTTGCTGTTATCCAGCCACTGCACATTGACGGTGTAGTTCTGAGAAGACTGCGCCGCATACTCCGCATAATGGGCGTGTGTCAGAGAGGCGTCCATGCCCATATCCTGGCCGGTCTTAATACCAGTATAATACTCCGCCACATTCGTCGGATTGACATCAATCCAATAGTATATCGGAGCAGATTCACCGGCGCTGTTGACATAGTTCTCTGCCAGCCCGGTAATCGTGTAAGTCCAACAGGACGAATCGCCCGTCCACTCGCTGACTTCGACCGTGCCCACTTCCGCACCGGTATCCCGGTTCGTCACCAGACCCGTCTCCGCGTTCAGTGTATACGTCACCCGGGTGTCGCTGTAATTATTAGACAGAATGACGTTCAAACTATCCGGACGCTGGCCGAACAGGTCGTTACAGTCAAACCAGAAGATATGACCGGTTCTGCTGGTACGGGACACATCGCGGGTCAGCCGGACAATAATCTGGTTCGTGGTCGCGCTCCCCGACTCATTCTCGCTGAGCCGGATGTCTTGAGATGTCCAGACATTGTAATCCGTGGCTCCGAAGTGCTCGTCAAACTGCACGACGACGTTATATGCAATCTTCGTGCCGTCGCCCGCGTACACAGGCAGCTCTCCGAAATTCCAGCGGTAGCCATCGACGTTGGCATCAAAGCTGACCGTATGCAGATACTCGGAATCATCCACCGGCACGCCGTTGGCCGTCAGTTGCAGGTACAAGCCCGTAGGCCGGTTGCCATCTGCATTGTTGCCGTCCTTGAACTGGAACGACACATACATGTTACTCAGGATAGGCTCCCGGGACAGATACAGGGTCGTGCCCGCTGTCATGACCTGATAGCCGCCCGTCGTGGTCGTCGGGTCATACACACGGAGACTGTAATAAATCTCCTTGCCATCACCGGAATACACCGGCATGTTCTCAAACACACCCGTCCAGACATTGCCGGTCGCGTCGGCGTTCTCAGCCGTCAGCACCAGAGTCTCATTCGTATCCTCGCCGTCCGCCAGAAGCTGAACGGTCAGGCTCTCCGGCCGACGCTGGTCGTAATCAGAATTATCATTCCAGTACACCGTCACCGGCACCGGCTGCACGTCGCCGCCGTGGTACAGCTGGACATACAGGGTCTGATTGAGCTCAATCGTCGTCGACGTCGGATTATAAGTCACAGTATAGTGCTCTGGCGTCTGAACCTGGACGCTGTAAATAATATCCGTACCAGCCTGTGTGCCCTCCACATAGTGAACATCCAGGTCTGTCCAGGTCCACGTCCAGTTGTTCGTCGCGTTCAAGTCAGCCGTCTGGCCCGTGGCCACACCGTTGGCATACAGCTCTGCAATGACAGAATCGGGCCGGTAGCCGTCGTTGTCATCCTCGTCAGACCAGTAAATCTGCGTCGTAATGCTGCCCTTGCCCGGCGTATAATATAAATGCACGATATTATCTTGAGTAGATACCGTGTAGCCCAGGCTCGCCAGCTGCGCCTTGAACTCGTCGGAAATTTCAATACTGTACACAACAGGCTGGCCGTCCTCATAGCCGGCAAGGCCGGTCACCCGGTACGTCCAGGTGTCGTACTCACCCGCCGTGATATCCAGAGTCTGGACATAAACCGGCTGATTATTTCCGACGGTCTTGTACAGGTCCACCAGCACGCTCTCGGGGCGCATATTATCTCTATTATCCTCGTCGTGCCAGTTGACGCTGAAGTTCATGGTCTGGGTCTCGGCGATATGCGTCAGCTTCACGTAGGCCCGGTCAGACTCCGTAAAATCGTCTGTCTCGACAGTACCTTCGTCGCCAGCCGTGCCGGTGCCATCACCCACGATATTGTCATCGTTCTCCGTGGCCTCGGTCAAGTACGAAGCCTCGTAGCGCAAGACTTCCTGCTCCTCGCCGTTGGCGTCGATGATATAATAGCCATACAGCGGCTCGCCGTCGACCTCGAAGACCTGGATAGTATAAATCAGCTCCACGCCGCTCTGGCCCTCTGCGTACTTGGGCATGCCCGAGAACGTATAGTACCAGTTATCGGCGGTCATGTCCCCGGAGATGGTCACCCGATACGCCGCTCCCGGGACTGCCACGGGCTCTTCACCGGGCGCATGGGAGTAGAGCTGGAGAATAATATTCCGGGGCCGGATGCTGTCATTGTTCTGACTGTCGTTCCAGTAGACCTGCGCCTGCACCGAGACAGTGTTGGTATTTTGAGAAATCGTCACAGTAGGCGTCGCGCCGGGTTTGCCCGCGGCAACTTCATCCTGGGTATTCTGGTTGCCGTATTCAGACTCGACCCATCCGTACTCGAACGAGCCCTCCGGGATAAACGCATTCAGGTCAGACGTAACCTGGATATGATACAGGATACGCAGACCGTCGTGGAACACCGGGAGCTTCGGGTCCAGCACGTAAGTGCCTGTCCATTCAGAAGCCGTCATGGTGTTGATGTCGTCGGCTTTCACGTCGAACGCCTGACCGACTTCAACATACTCCCACCGATACGTGTCTTCATTCCACTGGTAAGCGAGAAGCTGGAGCGACACGTGGTCAGGACGCTGGCCGTCCCGGTTGTTCTCGTCATCCCACACGATTTTCCAGTTGACGTCGTTGCGCTCGATGGGACGGGAGATAGTTGCACCGTTATGGTCACCAATCTCACTGTCGCCGCCGGTATCCGGGTACGTGACCGTATAGCCATTCGCATTGAACGTGGTCGTCTTATCCAGATTTTTGACGGCCACGGTGTAGTCGATGGCTTGACCGTCGCTGTAACGCTGATAATCCACGAACGTATATGTCCAGGTATCTCCATCATCGGTCACTTCGCACATGGCCGGGGAGACCAGGACCTCGCCCGTGTAAGCGTTGTGCATGGGAAACTCGCTCACGGGCACGCCGTTGGCATACAGCACCAGCATGACCGAGTCAGGACGCACGCCATCGTTGTCGCTATCGTCGTCCCATGTAATGGTCATCTGAATGTCGTTGCCCGTCGTAATCAGACTATGATTGTACGTGATGACCGTGTCATACTCGCCCGTTCCGGTGTAATCCGGCGCGTAGTTATTGACGCCGTACGAGTACAGAGTATTCACGCCATACGCGGCGTCAGCCGTACTGGGGGCCGCCAGCTCCATGGTGCCCTCCTGACCATCAATGGCAGGAGCCTGAATCTGATGCCGCTCCCCGCGGATATCCACGTAAGACAAGAAGACAATCTTGTACTGACGCTTCTGGAGGGAGCTATCGTTATCTGTAATATGCTGCAGGTCAATGACAGTATTCCACGTCTCGGCGCGGGAATCACCGGTCACAGGAATCCGCTCAATAATCGTGTTGTTATTGTAGCTGTCAACCAGACCGAGTTCAATCTCCGTCGGACGAGCGCCATCGTTGTTCTCATAGTCGTTCCAGACGATGTTGACGTTGTACGTCGCCGTCTTCTCTTCCCACTGTGCGTAGAAGTCCAGGGTCCAGTAGCCCTCGGCGGACATCGTGGAATCCGGGTCATCATCATTATTCTCGCTGGGGTGATACTGCAAGAGCCCGTTGAAGTCCGTCGTGTTCAGATACTTGCCGTTAGCTTCCTTGCCTGTCATACCGTCGCCGCCATGGGACGTATTCCAGTCAGTGAACGTCCAGCCAACGGTGTCTTCCATCGGCCCAAAGATAAACAGCTCGTCATCGTACAGATAATCCTGTGTATGAACCACGGACGTACCGTCGCGGGTATCGTAGTACGTCACGACGACCTTCTCGGCAGTCCATCCGGCATAATAAGTACGGCCGGGCTGTACGCCCTCTTCGTAGCTCTCCAGAGGTTGCGTGCAGTTCGCGTCCAGGAACCAGCCGTTAAATGTATAGCCTTCCCGCTTCGGTTGTTCTTCCAAAACCGGGACGAACTCACCGCGGCGGTAAACCCAGACAGGATAATACTGTTGCGTAGAACCGTCTGCAAACTCGCCGCCGTTGGCTTCCCAGTAGGTCTCGTTGGCAACCCACACGCCGTAGTACGTATCCGAGTGACCCGGGTCCTCCGGGTTTACACTGCCCTCGGTAGCCCGCGGGTCAAGACTCCATCCCGCAAAGCCCCAACCTTCACGCTGTGGCGGGTCAGGATAGCTCCAGGTAATAGGAATCTCGAAATGATATGTCCCGGAATACGGGCCAACCTGGATGCTACCATCATAGGAATACTTACCGGCCAAAGCAGAGAACGACGGTCCGCCATCGAAATTGCTATCGAAAAATACCGTATAAATGCTACCGTCGCCGCTATCAGAACTAGGCGGAATCGGAGCCTCCCCGGCGCCAATCTGCCAGCGAGCATAAATAACAGTCAGGTCCTCGTGACCCAGTGTATACTCGAACTCACCGCCGCCCTTATAGGTCAGCATCTTACCGGACTCTGACGCCGAGGTAAACAAGCCCAGGAACACAGCATTGATGGGCTCACCAGCTGAATCCGTACCAATCTGAATAGCCGACACATTCGGCTCCAAAATCTGACCATTGAATGCAGATGTAATGGGAACCGTATCACCAACATTCCACTTACCGCACTCCACAGTATCTTCCGAGACAATCGTTCCGATTTCCTGGTCATACGTGGCCGTCGCGCCAGGCAGGTTATAATCAACAATCAGATGCGCCGGACCACCCGGGAGCGTGTTCTCAAAAGACACAGTAGCGATGCCGTTCTCAGGAATCGTACCCGTGGTCTCTGTTGCCTCAACCTTTTCAGGATTCGCGGCGCCGGAGTCCGTGACGAACGTCTTCCAGGTAGCGTCTTCATCACCAGTGTCGTCTGCAAGGGCCTCCACATCTGCACCCTCATCAGAGCCGCCGGCTTCAGCGCCGTCCACAAGCTCGGTTACCGTGTAAGTTGTGCCCTCGGGCAGACCCTCGATAACACACCGCTCACCAGACTTCAGCGTTACAGGGTTCTGTAAGAACGCAACCAAGTCTGTATATGTGGCAAATTCTTGCGGCTCATTCTCGCCAATTGTCACTTTGAACGGACCAGGTGCTGACCCAACATCACCCTGAAGCTCAATCTGGAACTGCCACTCCATGTTCTGGTATTCCTCACCAGTGTTTGTGACAGTTTTAGAAATCGTGAGACCCACCACAGGAATATCAAATTTCAAAGGCATCAGAACCGCCATACCAACTGAATAATATGGACTGCCTTCTCGCCCATCAACGGTTGGATTCGGTAAAAATCCTGTTCCGCTTGAATTGACGCCAAATACAAAGTTCCGCCTGGCCTTCCATCCGTCAGGCAAACTTGCACCTGACGACCAAAGAGCACCATTGATGCTATCGACCGTTACAAGGTCATATCCACCTTGTCCGTTCGGCTCAGCATAAAAACCATAAGGTTGCTGGTAATCGTCTTGCAGACCGGTCAAACAATTCATGAACGGCGTAGCCATATTTCTAATAATAGTCTCGTTTTTTATGCCAATAGCTGCCAAATCACGAGCTGTTACAGCCACATAGCTCTCTTGTCCGCTGACTTTTACGATAAATCCCGGCTCAGCGATGATACGATAAGTTTTTCCATCATCAAACTGGAAAAAGATAGTCAAATCACGGCCCATCAGACTGTTGTAATAAGTCGTGTTCCAGACATCAGGCGCAAGTTCTGCAATCAGCGAATACGAGAAGTTCGAGAACGAACCATACGTCGTATTATCGCCGCCGACATCATAAGAACCATAATCGACCCACAGGTCATCGAAAATGTCGCCGCCGCTTTCCAGAGCAAATGCATCCAAATGCCTGTCACTGAAATCAAACGACGAGCCCCATTTACCCTTCCACTGGTCCCAACTGTAATAATCCGGTTGGCCAAGACTCGTCTGATAATGCTCCGCCGCGTAATTATACACAGCATCCAGACGGCCCTGCGCAGATGTGGAATTCTGCTCACAAGTCAGCCGGTAATCCAACGCATTGGTATCATACCATGCTGTCGCGGCAGGGTTCTTAATATCATTGTTGGTGGAACCAATCATGATAGAACCCAATACTTTATAATTCTCGCTATTGACAGCCATGCCCGTATCATACCGAAAATCCTCTTGCTGATTATGAGGATTCAATGAACCATTCGGTTCATGCTCCGGCGGCTTATACGTCGTAGAATCATCCGGCGCGTTAACCTCAACCACTGTAAACCGAGTGAAAGAGCCGAACGACTTGTCCGTGTTCCACGTCAGATTACCACCGCCACCAGGGAGCGGTACGACAGAACCACCGGCGCCGCCCGACGCATCACCCAAGACCGATGTCGGCATCATGCCAAAGGCCATCACAAGCACCAGCATAAGTGACACGATACGCTGCAAAGTCTTTTTCGTCTTAAAAGGCATATCAGTTGCTCCTTTCTAAAGTGTGTAGAAAAGACTTGCCGTTCAAGCAAGGGCCGTCCCGACTGCTGTAACAAAAGAGATAGCGGGATAAGACGATACGCATGATAAACACTCCTTTTTCAGAAATTACGGTTGCAAACTCCAAAATTTTGATTTATTTTGTTGATATACATATGCTGAAGGGCCACCGCTGATGCGGTGCCCGCTGTCGCGTAATCCTTGCGCGTGGCACGGCCACGCGCCGGGAAAAACGATGAAGGAT